>Ga0182018_10000391_pt1 | contig 57481 bp, 62 predicted proteins | sample 812P2MmetaG_FD_120490 | JGI IMG/M metagenome (GOLD analysis project Ga0182018, IMG submission 120490) | Permafrost microbial communities from Stordalen Mire, Sweden - 812P2M metaG | ecosystem: Environmental > Terrestrial > Soil > Wetlands > Permafrost | place: Sweden: Stordalen | collected... | reverse complement strand
TCCAGCAGAATGCGCGCCGAGGTCAGCGCCGCGTCCCGATCCCATTCCGTGGCGGACGTCATTCCCTGCGCGGGCTTGGCCATCTCGATCGACTCCTCTATCTGAAAACTGACACCTGATACCTGACAACTGCTTCTGGAGACAGTCCATATGGCCCGCACCCATCGCATCGCGGTCCTGCCCGGCGACGGCATCGGCAAGGAAACCGTGCCGGAGAGCCTGAAAGTGCTTGATGCCGCCTCACGAAAATTCGGCTTCGGGCTGGAGCTGACGCATTACGACTGGTCGTGCGAGACCTATAAGGAGACCGGCCTGATGATGCCGGCGGATGGTCTGGATCAATTGGCGAAGTCCGACTCGGTGCTGTTGGGCGCGGTGGGCTGGCCGGGCGTGCCGGATCATGTGTCGCTGTGGGGGTTGCTGATCCCGATCCGGCGCGGCTTCGACCAGTATGTGAATTTGCGCCCGTGCAAGCTGCTGCCAGGCGTGCGCACTCCTCTGGCCAACCGGACCGAGGCGGACATCGATTTTTACGTCGTGCGGGAAAACACCGAGGGCGAGTATTCCTCGGTCGGCGGCCGTATGTTCGAGGGTACCGACCGCGAATTCGTGTCGCAGCAAAGCGTGTTTTCCCGGGTCGGCACCGATCGCATCCTGAAGTTCGCGTTCGAACTGGCGCGCACACGCCCGAAGAAACACCTGACCTCGGCCACCAAGTCGAACGGTATCATCCACACGATGCCGTACTGGGACGAGCGGTTCGCCGCGATGGGCAAGTCGTATCCCGACATTCGCACCGACCAGTTCCACATCGACATTTTGTGCGCGCATTTCGTGCAGCATCCCGACTGGTTCGACGTCGTTGTCGGATCGAATCTGTTTGGCGACATATTGAGCGATCTCGGGCCCGCGGTGGCCGGCTCGATCGGCATCGCCGCGTCGGCCAACATCAATCCGGAGAAGAAGTTTCCGTCGATGTTCGAACCGGTGCACGGCTCCGCCCCCGACATCGCCGGCAAGTTCATCTGCAACCCGATCGGTCAGATCTGGTCCGCCGCGCTGATGCTGGAACACCTGGGCGAGGAAAAGGCCGGCAAAGCCATTGTCGATGCGATCGAAACGTTGCTGCGGGAAAGCGGACCAAAGACCCGCGACATGGGTGGTCAGGCCGGTACCGCCGATGTCGGCACCGCGATCGCGCAACTGGTCGCGGCGGGCTGACGCCTGGAGCATTGGTAAGAAAGCTTCGCGACCTTCGGGCTCTTATCGTCCTTTGTGGTGTATGGGACCGCGGCACGAGCACGATCCGTGGTGCGTCCCCGGTGGGTAGCCGCCAGGACTGACTGTGAGGCGGCAAAGGCAATGTCACAAAGGAAGAATAAGATCACCGAGGTCGCGAAGCTTTCTCGCGTACGATCCCCGGGCATTTTCGGGCCGCCTGTTCTCGCGCTAAGGTCGTGGTTCAGGAGGAAGCAACGATGGATTTCACCGGAAAAGTGGCGCTGATCACGGGCGGCGGCGGAGGTATTGGGCGCGCGACCGCTCTGGGGTTCGCGTTGCGCGGCGCGAAAGTCATGGTCGTGGATCATGACGCCGAGACCGGCAAGGTGACCGCCGATATTGTCGCGCAGCGCGGTGGCGACGTGAAATTCACCCCCGCCGACGTGACGAAATCCGCTTCGGTCCAGGATTACGTCAAAGCGACGCTGGATGCTTACGGCCGCATCGATTGCTTCTTCAACAACGCTGGTATCGAGGGTAAGGTTGTTCCGACTCAGGACTACGATGAGGACGTGTTCGATCAGGTCATCGCGGTCAATCTGAAAGGCGTGTTCCTCGGATTGCGGCATGTATTGCCGGTGATGCTGAAGCAAGGCGGTGGCACGGTGGTGAACACCGCCTCGGTCGCCGGTCTGTTCGGAGGTCCGGGGATGCCCGCTTATGTCGCCTCGAAGCACGGCGTACTCGGCCTGACGAAGGTCGCGTCGTCGGACGTCGCCCCGCATGGCATTCGCGTCAACGCGGTCTGTCCGGGCCCGGTGGAAACGCGGATGATGCGCTCGCTGGAGTCGCAACGAAACCCGAACGATCCCGAGGGCGTGCATCGTGCCTACAGCGCCACCATGCCGACCGGCCGCTACACCTTGCCGGAGGAAGTCGCCGGGGTCGTGCTGTATCTTTCATCCGAACTTTCGGGCAACGTGACGGGAACGCATATCGTCGTGGACGGTGGCCGCTCCGGTTCCGGCGGCGCGCCTTCGGTGCGGCGTTAACACAGGAGGACAAGATGGACGACGTATTCGAAATCATGAGCACCACGCGTTCCATGCGCCGGCTGAAACCCGATCCCGTGCCGGATGAACTGATCACGAAAATCCTGCACGCCGGCCTCGGCGCCGCCAATGGTGGCAACGGGCAAAAATGGCGGTTCATGGTGATCAAGGATCCAGCCATCAAGAAGGCCGTGCAGGTCTGGTACAAAAAGGCGTTCGATGAGGTTGTCGGTCCGCGCTATGCCACCAGCGCGCCGCCGCCAGGCATCACCGGCGAAAAGTACCAGCGCCAGCACGGCGCGGTCGAATACCTGACCGACCATTTCCATGAAGCCCCGGTCTGGATCGTCGCCTGTCTGGAGGACGGCCCGCACCCGAACCGCTCCGCCGGCGCCTCGGTTTATCCCGCCGTCCAGAACATGCTGCTGGCGATCCGCGCCCTGGGCCTCGGTTCGACCCTCACCACGCGGCATCTTCAGTTCGAGAAGGAAACGGAGGCCGCGTTGGGCCTGCCGCCCGGGGTGCACTCTTACGCGATCCTTCCGGTCGGCTATCCGATGGGCAAATTCGGCCCCACTGGCCGCGGCAAAATGTCCGAATTCGTCTTCGGTGATAAATACGGGGAGATCTGGGCTCCTCTGGCCGGTTCCTGATGGCGCGGGTCCCGCAAATCGCCGGCAAGGCGGACGTGCCGGCAGCCGACCAACACGTCGTCGATCAGGTGCTGGAGGTCTTCGGCCGTGTCCGCGGACCCTTCAGCATCTTGCTGCACAGCCCTGACCTCGCCGAGCGCCTGCTGCCGATGGTGCCGTTCGCCCGCAAGGGGACGATCGTTGAACCCCAATCGCGTTTCGTCGGCATTCTGGCGACCGTGCGGGAGAAAGACGCCGCCTACGTCTGGGCTGCCCAGGTGAACGTGGCGCGGGAGAGCGGACTGAGTGAGGCGACGATCGATGTGCTGCGGGCGAAGGGCGATATCAGCGCGCTGAAGCCCGAGGAACGGGATGTCGCGACTTATGCTCGGCAACTGGTGCTGACGAACCGCGTCGATCAGTCGGTGTTCGATACGTTGCAGCAGCGGCATGGGACCAAATGGCTGGTGGAGCTGACCACCATCATGAGTTTCTATGGCGCGCTTTGCGGTGTGGTCAACGCGTTCGAAGTGCCCGCGCCGGACGGAGGAGACCGCTTCTGACATGACCGAGGGCGCCTGGCAGAACTTCGCCATCGACCGCGTGATCTACGGCAAACCGGCGGCCGCGACTCTGGCCGCCGAAGCCGCGCGATTGGGAGCGAGGCGCGTCTTCTTACTGGTCAGCCGCACGTTGGATCGAGAAACGCCCTGGGTCGATGAGATGCGGACAGCGCTGGGCGATCGTTACGCGGATTCGTTCGATGGCATGCCTTCGCACACGCCGCGCCCGTCGGTGCTGGAGGCGGCGGCGAAGGCGCGTGAGGCGGGCGCCGATCTGGTGGTGACGTTTGGCGGCGGCTCCGGCACCGATGCGGGCAAAATGGTCCGGCTGGTGTTGAAGCACGATATCCGCGCCGTGGAGGATTTCGATCGCTTCGTTGTCCGGGTCGCGCCGGATGGATCGCGCGCGCTGCTGGATTACGCGGCACCGGACGTGCCGCAAATCGCCGTCCCCACCACTCTGTCGGGCGGCGATTTCAATCCCTCGGCCGGGGCCACCGATACGCGGACCATGCTGAAGGAAATCTACCGGCATCCGAAACTGATGCCGAGCGTGATCATCCTCGATCCGGCGGTGACGGTGCGGACACCGCAATGGTTGTGGCTGTCTTCGGGCATTCGCGCCCTCGATCACGCGGTCGAAACGGTTTGCGCGCCGGCCGCCGATGCGCGATCGCGGTTGGAAGCGATCCCGGCGATTTCGTTGCTGGCCAGCGCGTTGCCGCGGACGCATCAGGATCCCAACGATCTCGCGGCCAGGCTGGACGCGCAGCTCGCGGTCTGGCTGTCGATGGAGCACAACCGTTTTGGTATTTCGATGGGCGCCAGCCACGGCATTGGCCACGTGCTCGGCGGTACTTGCGACGTTCCGCACGGCTACACATCCTGCGTCATGTTGCCTTCGGTGCTGCGCTACAACGAAAGCGCCAACGCCGAACGCCAGGCCATGGTGGCGGAGGCGTTCGGCCGCGCCGGCGAACCCGCCTGGCGCGTGGTGCACGATTTTATCTCTGGCCTCGGGTTACCGCGCAGCCTCGCGGCGGTCGGCGTGACGGCGGAAAAATTCGAGACGGTCGCGAAGGCGGCGATGCTGGATCACTATTTGCACACTAATCCGCGGCCGATCCACGGTGTTGACGACATCATGGAAATTTTGCGCATGGCGGCGTAACGCGGCATCGCCCTCTCGTCATGGCCACCCTTGTGGCGGCCATCCACGTCCTGGCGCGATCAGTAAAGTCGTGGATGGCCGGGCCCTGCCATGACGGGGGGTAATACCGCCTCAGGCCGCCGCCGCCATTGGTTGTCGTTGCCGGATCATGTCGGACGCTTTTTCCGCGATCATGATCGTCGCGGCGTTGGTATTGCCAGATACCACCGTCGGCATCACTGAGGCATCGACGACCCGCAACCCCCCAATGCCGTGCACGCGTAATTCCGGATCGACAACGGCAAGCCGGTCGGTGCCCATCTTGCAGGTGCTGGTGGGATGGAAAACCGTCCCGCCAAAATTCCTCGCGTAATCCAGCAATTGTTCATCGGTGGCCACGCCGGCCCCGGGAACGTATTCGGACTCGATGAACGGCCGCATATGCGGTGATCCCAGCAGACCCCGGGCCAGACGCAAACCGTCAACGATGGTGCGTTGATCGGTCGCGGCCGACAAATAATTCGGCCGCATCGCCGGTGACGCGGCGGGATCGGCGGATTTCAGCAGGATCTCGCCGCGGCTTTCCGGCCGCAACTGGTAGACGATCACGGTGAAGCCCGACCATGCGTGCAACCCATCCTGCGGCCGCTCCGCGCTGAACGTGGCGATGGAGAATTTGACGTCCGGTGTCGCCAGTTCCGGCCGGGTTCGCGCGAACAGCGCCACGTCACCCGTGATCACGGTCAGCGGACCGCGGCGGAACATGAAATAATCCAGGCCGGCTTTGAGCTTCTTGAAGTTGCTTTGCATCACGTCGTTCAGCGTGAACGGAAAGGTGCATTTCAGCTTGATCGGGGCCGAGTAATGATCCTGCAGGCTTTGCCCGACGCCGGGCAGATGATGCACCACCGGGATGCCAAACTCCGCCAGGTGCGCCTGGTTGCCCACGCCGGACAGCATCAGCATTTGCGGCGAGCCGATCGCGCCGCCGCACAGGACCACCTCTCGGCGCGCTCGCACGGTCTGGTTCGCCCCATTCTGGCTGAACGCGACACCGGCCGCGCGCTTTCCCTCGAACAGCACTTTCTGGGTATGCGCCCCGGTGATGACGCGAAGATTGGGCCGGTTCCGCACCGGATGCAGGTAACCCACGGCGGTGGAACAGCGTTTCCCGTTTCGCGTCGTCGTCTGATGATACCCCACCCCCTCCTGGACACGGCCATTGAAATCGTCGTTACGCGGATAGCCCGCGTCGTTGCAGGCCCGGATGAAAGCCTCGCACAGCGGGTGGCCGTCCTTCACATCGGACACGCACAGAGGACCTCCGGTGGCGTGAAACTCATCCTCGCCGCGCGTCTGATGTTCGGCGCGCCTGAAGTAAGGCAGCACGTCGGCCGCGGACCAGCCCGGATTGCCGAGTTGCCGCCAATGGTCAAAGTCCTCGTGCTGGCCGCGGATGTAGACCATGCCGTTGATCGACGAGGACCCGCCAAGGACTTTGCCGCGCGGCCAGAAAATCTTTCGCCCGCCGGCGCCGGGGTCCGGTTCGGTCTCGTAACACCAGTTCACTCGCGGATCGGCGAAGGTCTTGCCGAAGCCAAGCGGAATGTGGATCCACATGTTTTTGTCTTCGCCGCCGGCCTCCAGCAGAATGACCTTCGTCGCCGGATCCTCCGACAACCGCGCGGCGATGACGCAACCGGCGGAACCCGCGCCGACCACGACGAAATCCGCTTCCTCGATGTCCTGAGCCATTTTGGTTCCTTCCGTCGTCACGCGACCGTCATTCCTGGCATGGCGTGGCCTTCCCGCGTCATCCTGTCGCTCCCGCGTCATCCTCCGGCTCGACCGGAGGATCAATCGCGCCACACTGCTGGAACAGATCGTCCGGTCAAGCCGGACGATGACGCCGGACCACTTTTCATTACGCGGCCATCGCCATGCGGCCGCGGATCATATCGGCGGCTTTTTCACCAATCATGATGGTCCCGGCATTGGTGTTCCCCGACGCCACGGTCGGCATGACCGAGGCATCGACGACCCGCAATCTCTCTATGCCGTGCACGCGCAGTTCCGGATCGACCACGGCCATCGGATCGTTGCCCATGCGGCAGGTGCTCGTCGGATGATACACTGTGCCGCCAAACTGCCGCGCGTAATTCAGCAATTCAGCATCCGTCCGCACATCCGCGCCCGGCCGGAACTCCGACTCGGTGAAGCGTTCGAAGTGCCGTGTCGCGAGAATCCGGCGGATCAGTTTCAATCCATCCACGATCGTTCTCTGATCGTTCGGATCGGACAGATAGCGCGGCACGATCGACGGCGACGCGGCGGCGTCCAGCGACTTCAGCCTGATTTCTCCCCGGCTGTCGGGCCGCAACTGGTAAACGATCACGGTGAAGCCGGAAAACTTATGCAGTCCCGCGGCCGGATTGTCCGAACTGAACGGCGAAATCGCGATCTTCACATCGGGTGTCGCCAGTTCCGGCCTTGTGCGGGCGAACAGCGCGCAGGGTCCCGCCGCCATGGTCAACGGCCCATCGCGAAATACCAGGTAACGAACGCCGACCGCGAGCTGCTTCAACGGGTTCATCATCAGGTCGTTGAACGTGATCTTCTCCTTGCAGCGCAGTTTGATCGCGGCCGAGTAATGATCCTGCAGACACTGCCCGACGCCGGGCAGGTCGTGCACGACCTCGACGCCTTTATCCGCCAGATGCGCCGCCGGCCCCACGCCGGACAGCAGCAGAATGTGCGGGGAACCGATGGCGCCGCCACACAGGATCACTTCGCGCCGCGCCCGCACCGTCTTCGCCACGCCGTGCTGACGGAACGCCACACCCACGGCACGCTTTCCCTCGAACATCACTCGTTCGGTCAGTGCCCGCGTCAGCACGCGCAAATTGGGCCGCTTCATCGCCGGATGCAGATAGCCCACGGCGGTGGAGCACCGCCTTCCGTTGCGCGTCGTTGTCTGCTGATAGCCGACGCCCTCCTGCGTCTCGCCGTTGAAATCGTCATTGCGCGGGAAGCCGAGTCCGGTGGCCGCCTCGACGAAGGCGTCGCAGATCGGATGCGAATAGCTCGCGTCGGACACTGTCAGTTCCCCGCCGGAGCCATGCCAGTTGTCCTGGCCACGGGTATTGTTTTCGGCGCGCCGGAAGTACGGCAGCACGTCGGCGGCGGACCAGCCGGGATTGCCGAGTTGCCGCCAATGGTCGAAATCCTCGTGCTGGCCGCGGATATAGACCATGCCGTTGATCGAACTCGAGCCGCCCAGAACCTTGCCGCGCGGCCAGTAAATCGAACGATTATTGGCGCCGGGATCGGGCTCCGTCTGGAACATCCAGTTCACCGTCTTGTTGGCGAAGGTCTTGCCGTAGCCCAACGGAATGTGAATCCAGAAATTCGTGTCTTCACCGCCCGCTTCCAGCAGGACGACGCTGGTGTTTGGATCCTCGCTCAGCCGCGCCGCCATGACGCAGCCGGCCGAACCGGCGCCGACGATGACGAAATCCGCCTCCAATGGTCCACCCGAACCGCTCATCGCGCGTTTCCTCCGGTCTTTGCCGGTCACGCTAGCCGCGATGGCGGACCAGGACAAATGCGCCCCGGCCTTAAACGAACGTTTGTTAAGCGAAGGTTAACCTTTCCCGCTCACTCTGGATGACGAACGACAAAGCAGGTCCATGAACTTACGCACTCTGTTCGCTATTCCGATCGCCGTGGTTCTGCTGGTCACCGTGTCACTGGCCGGGATGATGGCGGGTCAGGGCTGGTCTGGACTGGCGCGCGGTCAGGCCGCCGTCGAGGCGGTGGACCGCATGCGGTTGCTGCTACGGCTGCAAAGCGACCTCCGCGCCGAACGCGTCACGTCCAATCTGGCTCTCGCGCAAGAGAATCCGTTGCCGGAGCCGATCGCCCGGCGTCTCGCCGCCACCAGGCGTGACACGGATCGTGACATCAACGCGGTCATCACCAGGCTGCGCGACAGAGCCGATCTCGATTTGAACGCGATGCCGCCTCGCACCCATGTGATGGAGGTGCTGGTTCGCCTTGGTTCCGTACGCGGCTCGATTGACGGACTGCTGGCCCAGGATCGGAGTGAGCGCTCGTTCGCGGAACTCGCCACCATCATGCCGCGCGCGCTCGAAGTGGCCAAGACGCTCGATGTCCCCGTCGACCGCGCGAGTCTCGCTGTCGTCGCGACAGACCCCGGTCTTGCCGGTCTGGTCACCGAGGACCGGTTGGCGGCATCGCTGCGTGACCAGGTCGCCCTGATCGCGGGGGTGTTATTGCCGCGCTCCGGCAAGGCGGAGATGCCAACCGGCGCCGACCTGGACAACGTCAGGACTTTGTTGGCGCAAGCGGCCCGTTTGACCCGCCTGATTGAAGACTCGATCGAAATCGCCGGCGCGACTCCGGCGATCCGGATGGCGCTCGCCAGTATCAGCGCGACTGACCTCAACGGAATTTTGCGCCAATTGACGGCGTCAGGAGAGACCCCCACCGGTGCCGCTCAGGATGACAGTCTGGCACTCATGCCGCAGCGCGTTCTGGTTCCGTGGGGCATGCGGATCAGCGCATTGCGCGACGTCATGCTTGATTCAATGGTGGAACGGGTCTCGATTTCCCGGGTGGTCAGCGAAAGGCAATTCGATTTCGTGTTGGCGGGCTTTGGCGTGGTCGTCGTCGCGATCCTGGAATCCGTTGCCTCGCTCAGTCAGTCGGTGGTCAATCCGCTGGCGCAACTGGGCCTGGCGATCACCCGCATCGCCGCCGGTGACCGGAGTGTTCCGTTGGCCATGCGATCCGGCACGCGCGAGATCAACGAAATGGTGACGGCGGTGGAGACTCTGCGTCAGGCCGCTCTGATCGCCGACGCGGCGGCGCTTCGGCAACGCATGGTGGCGCGGCAACGCCTGGAGCTGTTGCGGCAGGCTCTGGGAATCGCGCGATCCGTGCAGGAGCCGGCGCGCGCGCTCGAGCGCGGGGTGGCGAGCCTGTCCGAAGGCATCGACGCGACGATCGCACTGATCCACGCGGAGGCGGCCGTCACGCCCGCGACATTGGAGGTGGCGGCCGATGCCGTTCGCATCGGACTGGCGGAAATGCGTGAATCCGCCGCCGGTCTGGACGCCACCTTCGCCGCGGCCAGCGAAGATCAGACCGAGGAACGGCCGGTGGCGGAATTCGTCACCCATATCCTCGCGGTGCAGGCCGAGGTTGACCGGCGGGAACAGGCGGTGCGCCGTTTTGTCCAGTCCAGTCTGGTGGCGTTGCGCGATGCCGAGTCCACGGCCGGGGAGCGGTCGATGCCAGTGTTGCACGATCTGGTCAGCGACCAGTTCCTGCGTATCGAGGCGACGGTCGCGACGGTGGCATCGATGCGTGACGCGATGACCAGGGCGACCGCCATCGTGCGCGAGTTGCCGCTGGACGATACGCCGATGGCCGCCTGACGGTTTCCCGCGTCGCTCCGCCGGCGTAGTCTGCCACCCGGAAGCCCATCGGGCGGAAAGCAATCGGGAGGACATGAGATGGCCATCGAGCAGAAGGCGTATCCGCATCCGCACGTCAACGACGCATGGATCGGGCGGCTGCGCGAGGACATCCTGGAGCCGGAACTTCCCATCATCGACGCGCACCATCATTTGTGGGAGCGCCCGTCCGGGACCTATCTGCTGCCGCAACTGAAGGCCGACGTGACCGCCGGTCATAACGTGCGTGGCACGGTTTTCATCCAGTGCGGGTACGGTTACCGGTCAGACGGACCGGAGGAGCTGCGCCCGGTCGGTGAAACCGAAACTGTGGTTAAGATCGCCAGCGGCGGCGGGCCCGGCGTTTGCGCCGGAATTATCGGATACACCGACTTCCGACTGGGCGATCGGGTGGACGCCGTGCTGGAAGCGCATGTCACCGCCGGCAAGGGACGGTTCCGCGGCATCAGGCAAAGTGCTGGTTGGGATCCGGCGATTTTGACCCAGACCTCAGCACCCGCCCAACCCGGCCTGCTGGCCGATCCCGCCTTTCGCGCCGGTCTGGCGCGACTGGGTAAGTTTGGTTTGTCCTACGAAAGTTCGTTGTACCACCCGCAACTTCCGGAACTCGCCGCGCTGGCGCGGGCGTTGCCGGAGCAGCCGATCCTGGCCAATCACTGTGGCGGCTATATCGCCATTGGCCCGCACGCCGAGGATCTGAATGAAACATTTTCGCGCTGGCGTACCGGGCTGCGCGAACTCGCCGCCTGTCCGAATGTGTATCTGAAACTCGGCGGCCAGGCGATGAGCATCCGTGGCGTTGCGTTCCACGAACAGGTTCTGCCGCCCTCCTCGGGTGAACTGGCCAACGCATGGCGGCCGGTGATGGAAACCTGCATCGAAACCTTCGGCGCGAGCCGTTGCATGTTCGAGAGCAACTTTCCGGTCGACAAAGGGATGTGCGGTTACGTGTCATGCTGGAACGCGTTCAAACGGATCGCCGCGGCGTGTTCGGCCGATGAGAAGGCCGATCTGTTCGCCGGGAGCGCGGCGCGGTTTTACCGTTTGGGTGACGTGGGGGCGTTAAGCGTTTAATGTGCCCAATCGCATCGTCAGGGCCCTCCCCCGGCTTGACCGGGGGATCGACCGGGCCATCTATCGCGGCACTGTGCCGGAACCGGTGGCCCGGACGAGCCGGGCCATGACGTTGAAAAGACCTGACCCGGCGATTGCCGCGCCCATGTAAGGGAGAACGACCATGGAACTGGGCTACTTCTCTATGCCGTCGCACCCGCCGGAGCGCGGCCTGAAGGCCGGTCACGACTGGGACCTGCAAACCCTGCGCTGGCTCGACGAACTGGGGTTTTCCGAGGCCTGGATCGGTGAGCATCACACCGCGCCGTGGGAGCCGCATCCGGCCCCCGATCTGCTGATCGCCCAGGCTCTGCTGCAAACCAAGAAGATCAAGATTGGGCCGGGCGGATTTTTGTTGCCGTATCATCACCCGGCGGAACTGGCGAACCGCGTGGCCATGCTGGATCACCTGTCCGAAGGCCGCCTGTTGTTCGGCGTCGCCGCCTCCGGCCTCCCGTCCGACTGGGCCATGTTCGACGTCGACGGCACCACCGGCAAGCACCGTGAGATGACACGTGAATCGCTGGACATCATCTTGCGCCTGTGGAGCGATGAGCCGTCGTTCGAATTCAAAGGCAAATACTGGACCGTCAGAAAGCCGGAGATGATGTATGGCTTCCTGAAGCCGCACCTCAAGCCGTTGCAGAAACCGCACCCGAGGATCGGCGTCGCCGGCCTGTCGCCCAACTCCGACACGCTGAAAATGGCCGGCGAGCACGGCTTCATGCCGCTCAGCCTTAACCTGAACGCCGGTCACCTGGTGACCCATTGGGCGGCGGTGGAGGAAGGCGCTCGCCGCACCGGTAAAACCCCGAAACGATCCGACTGGCGCGTGTTCCGCGAAGTGTTCGTCGCGGAAACCGATGAGCAGGCCTGGGAGTTGTCGGTCGGCGGCATGATGGGCCGGATGATGCGGGAGTATTTCCTGCCGCTGCTGGGTCAGTTCGGCTACCTGCAATACCTCAAGCATGACCAGTCGGTGCCGGATTCCGATGTGACGCCGGAATATTGCGCGACGCATAACTGGCTGATCGGTTCGCCGGCGACGGTGGCCCGGAAGATGGAGAAGATCTACAACGATGTCGGCGGCTTCGGCGGGATTCTGGTGTTCGGATTCGATTACTCGGAGAATCCGAATGCGTGGCACACGTCGTTGCGCCTGCTGGCCGAGGATGTCGCGCCGCGGATCAAACACCTGACTCCCGCGTGAGCCGGGTCCTCCATCGCAGCGGCGCCATTCCGCCGATCGCTGTCAGCGGCGAGGGGATTTATCTCCATACCGCCGACGGCCGCTCGATCATCGACGCGTCCGGTGGCGCCGCCGTGGCCGCGATTGGTCACGGCAATCGCCGCGTGGCGGAGGCGATCGCGCGCCAGGCCGCGACGATGGCTTATGCCCATACCGGAACGTTTTCCAACCAGCCGGCGGAGGATTTGGCGGACATTTTGCTGGACGGCGAACCGGGCGGACTGACGCGGGCCTGGTTCTGTTCGTCGGGATCGGAGGGGAATGAGGCGGCACTGAAACTCGCCCGCCAGTATTTTCTGGAGATCGGCCAACCCGGACGCGTTCGCACGATCGCTCGGCGGCAGTCGTATCACGGCACCACTCTGGGCGCGCTGGCGGCTGGCGGAAACATGATGCGGCGGGAATATTACGAACCCATCCTGAGCCAGGCGCACAGTTTGGTGTCGCCGTGTTTCGCCTACCGTTTCCGGCATGATGGCGAAACAGATGCCGCTTATCTGGAACGGCTGTCCGATGAACTGGAAGCCGAATTTCAACGTGTCGGCCCCGATACGGTCATCGCCTTCCTGGCCGAGCCCGTGGTTGGCGCCACAACCGGTTGCGTGACCGCGATCCCTGGCTATTTCCGGCGCATCCGCGACATCTGCGACCGGCACGGCGCACTGCTGATCCTGGATGAGGTGATGTGCGGCATGGGCCGCACCGGCAGCATACATGCCTGGGAACAAGAGGGCGTGACGCCCGACATTCAGGTGATCGCCAAGGGTCTGGGCGGTGGCTATCAGCCCATCGGCGGCATTCTGATCGCCGATCGCATCGTTCAGGCCCTGGCCTCGGGTTCAGGTGGTTTCCTGCACGGACAAACTTACCAGGCGCATCCGGTCGCCTGCGCCGCCGCGCTGGAGGTGCAGCGCGTGATCCGCGATGACGGCTTGCTGGAGAATGTCCGCGCCATGGGGGCGAGGCTGGAAACCGCGTTGACGGAACGGTTCGGCAATCACCGCCATGTCGGCGACGTGCGCGGCCGCGGCCTGTTCTGGGCGTTGGAATTCGTCACTGATCGCGGCTCGAAACAAGTGTTCGATCCGGTGCTGAAATTAAACGAACGAGTGAAGAAGGAAGCCTTCGCACGCGGACTGGCCGGTTACCCAATGGGCGGCACGATCGACGGCAAACGAGGCGACCATTACATCATCGCCCCGCCCTATATCGTGTCCGCCGCGGAGATCGATACGATCGTTGACCGCCTGGGTGAGGCGGTCGATGCCGCGATCGCGTCCGTCAGTTAGGCAACACTGGCCGGCTGCCGCATCCCGTCATGGCCGCCCTTGTGGCGGCCATCCACGTCTTTCGCGCCGCCTGTAAAGACGTGGATGGCTGGGCCGAGCCCAGCCATGACGTAGAAAAAGCGTCAGTCGCCACACGACATTTAAACGGACAGCCGTGCGACAAAGGCGGCCACGACGAGATGCGACAGCCGGTCAATCCTGGCGCCGCGTCAGCTCACGTAGTCGCACTTAAACCCGTCGCCCCACCGCTTGACGTATCCCTTCGAGGGCGACGGGAAATGCGCGAAGCAGCACAGCGTGTTGGTATCGCAGTACGTCTCCAGGAACCGCCTGCGGGTCGCCGCGCCTTGCGCCGGGTTGTAATCCATCCGGAACGCCAGTTCGGTATGCAATGCCTGCAACGGGGTGTGGATCAGGTCGCCGGTGAACACCGCGTCCTTGCCGCCCTTGCCCAATGTGACAGCGTAATGATCGATCGTGTGGCCCGGCGTGGGGATCAGCGTGACCAGATCGCTCAACGAATGATCGCTGGTGACAAGGTCGCAGGCCTTCGCTTCGACGATCGGGATCACGCTGTCGACGATCTGCGGCTGGTCGCCTTTCTTCGCGGCCTCGACCCAGAAATCCAGTTCTGTCTTCGAGAAGATGTAGCGTGCTTTCGGGAAAGTCGGCACCCAGCGCCCATTCTCCAGCCGCGTGTTCCAGCCGATGTGATCGACGTGAAGATGCGTGCACAGAACGAAATCGATGTCGTTGACCGTGAGACCCGCCGCGGCGAGGCCCGTCATGAAGGCGTTGTCTTTCTTCTTGTTCCATAGCGGCCGCAGCGGCCGGTCCTTGTCGTTGCCGATGCAGCTATCGACCAGAATGTTCTTGCCGCCGGTCTGGACGACGTAAGACTGGAAGCACAGCACCAGCCTGTCCTCGGCGTCCAACGCCTTCGGATGCATCCAGGAGCGGTTGGCGTCCAGCACCTCTTGCGACAGGTTCGGCAGGAACTCCCGCGCCGGTGTGATGCCGCATTCCATTTCGATGATCCGATGGATCGTCGCCTCTCCGGCCTTGAATGTCATGCTCATGATCCGGGTCTCCTTCCCCTTTGCGAGGCGGTGAGGTTAACTGACAGCGGCCGTGACGGCCAGAGGGAGGCGATGATGGCGGACGCGGGAGCCCTTAGCCCGGAAACGGTGATGCGGCAGATGAAGCAGAACGGTGTCACCGACATCGTCTGGCTGCCGGACAGTGAGACCAACTGGCTGTTTCTGCTGATGGAGGCTGACCCGGATCTGCGTCTGGTGGGTGTGACGCGTGAGGGCCACGCCTGCTCGATCGCCGCTGGTTTGTTCGCCGGCGGCCGCAAGCCGATGATGCTGATCCAGAACACCGGCATGATGGAATCCGGCGATTCCATCCGCGGCTGGCTGATGGGACTGAAAGTGCCGATCGTGCTGATGGTCGGTTACCGCGGCTACACGCGTCATGGCGTGAACACCGACACCGCCGCGACGTACACGGAACGGTTTCTGATGGCGTTCGGCATTCCGTTTTACCTGGTGGAGAACGATGCCGACTCGGATCGTATCTCCACCGCCTTCAAGGAGGCGGAGCAAATTCAGGGGCCCGTTGTCGTGCTGGTCGGCGACGAATACCACGGCTTCAACCGGTAGGAGCGAACAACCATGATGCATACAGCAGATTTGCTGAAAGTGTTCGCGGAGCACCGTGGCGATTCGATCGTCATTTCCGGCCGCGGCGGCAAACATTGGATCGGAATCTCCGACACCGTGCTCGACGTTCCACTGGGTGATCCGGCGATGGGAGGTCATTCCGGGTTCGGCCTGGGCCTGGCGTTGGCGCAACCCAACAAGCGCGTGATCCTGTTCGACTCCGAGGGCGACATCCTCATGAGCATGGGACAACTCGCCACTATCGCCGAGCAGGCGCCGGTCAATTTCTATCACTTCATCCTCGACAATGAGGTCTACGCGACCACCGGCGGCCAGCCGGTGCCGAACGCGAAACATGTCGATTATGCGATGATCGCCAAGGGGGCCGGATTTCCGCGAGCTTTCAATTTCGACGAACTGGACGCGTTCAGCAAGGAACTGCCGGGGATTCTCAAGGCGCCCGGCCCGGTGTTCGTGGCGTTGAAAGTGTGGCCTGAGGTGGAGAACACGCCGATCGGTCAACGTGTCCGCTGGCGCAAACGCGGTGCGGATAAGGTTGTGCGGGATTTGCGCGGCGCGCTGGCGGTAGGGTAACGCCCGGCCGCCGCACCCACGTCATTGCCCGACTTGATCGGGCCATGACGAGTGAGGAGAATGGGGTTGGGCGACGGTTACTCCGCCGCGATCCCAGGCACGAACGCCGGCACCTCCGCCCGTTGCGCCGTATCCATCGGCGTCGGCCACCACCGGTCCTCCCACCCCGCGAACAACGGTTGCAGCCGTGGCATCACCTTCTCCGCGAACAGCTTCGTGTTGAACTTCGCCAGTTCCTTGTTCATGTTGCCGAACTGCAACAACAACATCAGGTGCGCGACGTTCAAAGACGTCGCCACTTCCGTCAGTTGCTCCACCACGTCATCCGGTGAGCCGCAAATGACATAGCCCTTGTCGACGATATCGGCCATTTCGGTCGCCCGCGCCTGGGTGCGGGCACTTTGCGTCGCCGCGCGGCCAACCTGACTGGTCAGCCCGGCGCGTTGCGTGCCCTCGGTGATGTAGCCTGGCGGCGAGGCCCACATCGGATCGGTGAACAGGCAACGGCCATAGAAATACTCCGCCGGCTCGCGATACAGCTCCAACGCCTTTTCGCGCGTTTCCGCCACGCCCACGAATTGCAGGAACGCGGCGCGGTTCGGATTGCGATCCTTGCCCAACCGAGCCATTTCGCGCCAGAAACCGTCCATGGTTTCGCGGCCGTCCTTGTAGCCAAAATACGACAGATACGCGTAGACGTAGTCCATCTCGGCGCACCATTGCCACGTCTCGATCGAGCCGCCGCCCGGGATCCACACCGGCGGATGCGGCTGCTGCACCGGCCGCGGCCAGATGTTCACATAACGCTGCTGATTATACCGGCCGTTGAACGCGAAGGTGTCTTTCTCGGTCCAGGCGCGCATCACCAGGTCGTGCGCCTCCAGATACCGCTCGCGCAACATCGAGGGATTCTGGCCGTAGCAATACGTCGTATCCATCGGCGTGCCGACCGGAAATCCGGCAATCAGCCGCCCGCCCGAGATGCAGTCGATCATGGCGAATTCCTCCGCCACGCGCGTCGGCGGATTGTACAGCGCCAGCGAATTGCCCATCACGCAAATTGCTGTGTCCTTGGTCCGCCGTGACAACGCCGAGGCAATCAAATTCGGCGACGGCATCAGCCCGTAGCCGTTGGAGTGATGCTCATTGCAGCACACCGCGTCGAACCCGCAATCCGCCGCGAACTCCATTTCATCCATGAAGTCGTTGTACATCAGGTGCGCGCGCTTCGGATCGAACAGCGAGGAATGAATATCCACCCACACCGAATGGTGCTTCTCGCGGAAATCGTCGGGCAGCTCGGTGTAGGGCATCAGGTGGAACCACATCAGGCGCATGGCGGAAACCCCGTTCAGTTCCGGTCAGTATGGCACTCAACGACGGCGGGTCAAAATACCGGCCCGCCGGCGATCTGCACACGGCGCACGTGGCGGAAATGCGGACCCGCGTCGTTGACCGCGATATGGTGCACGCAGCGGTTGTCCCAGAACGCGATCGAACCGTTATGCCAACGGAAGTCGCAGGTGAACTCCGGCCGTTCGGCATGACGAAACAGGAATTGCAGCAGCGGCGCGCTTTCCTCCTCGGTCATGTTTTCGAAGCGGTGGGTGTAGGCGCGGTTGACGAACAGCGATTTGCGGCCCGTCTCGGGATGAGTGCGCACGACCGGATGCACGTTGACGGTCGGCCGCCAGTCCGCGTCTTCCCGAACCTTCGCCGTCCTCCGAGAGTTCCGGTTCGCCGCCGGCCCGGCCACGGTATGATCCGAATGGACCGCGCACATCGTCGACAACAGCGCCTTCATCCCATCGGACAGCGTATCATAAGCAAGCCACATCGAAGCGAACAACGTATCGCCGCCGTAAGGAGGTACCTCGACGCCATAAAGGATCGCACCCATCGGCGGTTCCACCATCATGGTGGTATCGCAATGCCAGTCCTCACCAACGATGGCCTGGTCGCCTGGCGTGCGCTGGATTTCGACGATCTCAGGGTCGGGTTGCATGCCGTTATAGTTGGGGTGGATGAAGATGGGGCCGAAGCGGCGGGCGAAGCGCTTGTGCTGCTCATGCGTCAGGGTCTGGTCGCGGAAGAAGATGACGCCGTGATCCAGCAAGGCGCGGCGAATGTCGCCGATGGTCTCGTCCTCGAGGTCCTGGGACACATCGACGCCGAGCACCTCGGCCCCGCACGACCCGGAGATGGGTTTCACCGTCAAATGATTGCCGCGCATGGATCGTTCTCCTGTTTCGCCGAGTCTGCCCGTCCGCGCCACGATCGGCAATCCTTGACGGACGCGACAGGTTCGCCTCCGTTACCGCCAAACGAGGAGGGAACGACATGGCATCGCATTGGGTTGGCACCTGGAGCGCGACGCCCGCTCCGGCGGATGGCGTGGCACTCAGCAGTCCCACCATTCGCATGTTTCCGCGCATCAGTATCGGGGGCGACACGATCCGCGTCCGGCTGTCGAACGCGGCGGGCACCGGGGATCTGGTCATTGGCTCGACCCATGTGGCGAAGCGAGGCGCCGGCGCGGGCATCCGTCCCGGCACCGGCCGGACGGTGACATTCAACGGCTCGGGTGCCGTGAAAATCCCGACCGGGTCCTTCGTGATCAGTGACCCGGTGTCGCTGAAAGTCGCCCCGTTGGAGGATCTTGCGGTCAGCATCCACGTCCCCGGCGAAATCCCGGCCAGTTTCGGTGTCACCGGACGCTATGCGAGGCAGTTCAACTACCTGTCGCCTCCGGGCGACTTCACCGGCATGGAGATCATGCACGCCGCCCGCGTCATCGACGATTGGTTCTTTCTGTCCGGCATCGACGTGCTGGCCAGCCGCGACGTGGGAGGGATCGTCGCGCTTGGCGATTCGATTACCGATGGCAACATCTCGACGCACGACGCGTTTTGCCGCTGGCCGGATCAGTTGGCCCGCCGGATCATCGCCCGCGGCGGCAAGATGTTCGGCGTAATGAACCAGGGTCTCGGCGGCAACCGCATTTGTCATGACATAAGAGGCGACAGCGGGGTCCGACGGTTCGACCGGGATGTCCTGTCGCAGCCTGGCGTCACCCACGCGATCGTCGTTCTTGGCGTGAACGATATCCGCAACCGGCGTGGCCTGGCGGAGGAGGTCGTCACCGCCGATGACCTGATCAACGGCCTCAATCAATTGGCGATGCGCGCCCGTGCCCGCGGCATCAAGATGTTCGGTGGCACGATCACTCCGTTCGAGAATGAGACGTTCATGCTGGGTGCCTGGACTCCCCAGGGCGAGGCGAAGCGCCTGGCGGTCAACGAATGGATGCGAGACTCGCGCGCGTTCCATGCCGTGATCGACTTCGATCTGTTCCTGCGCGATCCCGATCATCCCGCGCGGATGCTGCCGATCTACGACAACGGCGATCACCTGCACCCGGGGGACGTTGGGTATAACCGGATGGGCGACGTGGTCGACCTGTCGCTGTTCGATTGAACGGAGTTAAGGAAGCTTCGCGACCTTGGTGAACTTTGTGACCTTTGTGATGTAGCGGACGGTGGGTTCTGTCCAGGCGGAGGATTTGTGCGCGACTCCGACTATCCGTGCTTGTTGGTCGGTCCCATACATCACAAAGGTCACAAAGTTCACCATGGTCGCGAAGCTTCCTTACCAGGAGGCTTAGCCATCGGGCTTTCGGGACGGTGAGAAGCTTGTTCCGATCGCTACGGTTACCACCTTCAGGGTATGCCCACGCAACACAATCGATGACGGTGGCAACAGTTCGATATGGGTGAACATACTTCCTAAGGCCGGAATTGTTGTGTCCGGGTAGTCAACTGCCAGCAACAAGATTTCGCCGCCGGCCCATCGTTCGGCCGAGAAACTGAACCCAAACTGCCGCGAGTCGACGTTCAAACAAATCACTGGCACATCCGGCCCGAGCGCATGCGCGATCTTGCCGGCATCCCTCCAGTTCGGCACGCCGACCACAGTCCCCGCCTTTAGCAAACCTCGTGCCGCCAGGTCATCGCGTAACGACGTCCAGTCCAACCCCTCAGCCGTCGGGTCTTTCGCGGGCATCACCGCACGCAGCCAATCGAACTGGATCTGGGTGCCAATGACCACGATGCTTACGACGCACAGCGCGGCGGACCCAACGATCGCCGCGCGCACGGCCCGCCGATCCCAGTGCGCCGCCACGAACCGGCCGAGCAACGGAAACAACATCAAATACCCAGGCGCGGCCCAATGAAACAGCACGCGCTGCGAGGACCATGCACTGACCAACGCGAACACCACGATTGGCGGCGCTGCAAGCCAGGCCAGCATCCGCTCTCGCCATCCGGAACGAAGCGCCTGGCATCCCAGCACGATCATCGGCACCCAGAACCACGGCAGCACGAACAGAGCCTCACCAGCCATTGTCGTCAGCGGCGCCACAGGATGAAACCGCATCCCGCCGGCACGCTCGCCCTGGAACGCGAACGAAGCCCAGTCGTGGGAAAAATTCCAAATTACGACGGGGGAAAACACCAACAGCGCGATCACGCCGGCCGCGTAAGGCTCCCACCGCCGCAGCCATGCGCGGTGCTCTCGATTGACCGCCAGAAACAACACCGCGCCGGCGATCGTCAACACAGCGGAATATTTCGAAAACAGTGCCAGACCGGCACAAACGCCGGTGCCGCACCAGTATGCCAACGCCACCCGCCCGCTCGCCGGCAAGGCCCGGATCAGGCACAGCGCCGCCCCCACCAAGGCACAGTCCAGCGGCCCATCCGGCAACACCCAACCGCCGCTGGTGATGCCAAAAACCGGTGACAGGTTCAGTGTCAGCGCGGCCCAGAAACCGGTGCTCGGACCGCCAATCTCCTCTCCCAGCCGCGCCATCAGCCAGGTGGTCAGCGCGAACAGCAGGATGAACGGCAGCCGGACGACGATCGGCGCCTCCGAACCGAACAGATGCGCGGCAGCCCACGACAGCCACCACGACGCGGGAGGATGGTCGAAATAGCCAAGCGACAGCACCCGCCCGGCCGAGACCATGTAGCTCTCATCGACGCCCAGACCGATCGCGGCGCCAAAGCCGAGGCGTAGCGCGGTGGTGATCAGGATCAGCAGGATAATCTGGCGTCGCACACGGACTCGCTTCACAGGCCCGTTCCAGGCCGCCTGGGCAGGCTGTATAACCGACGCCTGCCCAAGGACGAACCCGGCTGATGTATTGCGGCTGCTTCCACTGCCTCCAGGTCTATGAGGCGACCGAGGTCATCGACTGGGTCGATGACGGCGAGACCCCGCTCTGCCCGCGCTGCGGTGTGGACGCTGTCATGATCGGCGTCACCGACCTGATGGAACTGCTGACCATGCACCGCATCCGGTTCGGACCTCGCCTTGACCCTCGGCGAGGAAACGCTTCCGATACCTCCAACGACAACTGAACGGACGAACACTTCATGCGCGCATGCGTTTACGGCGCCGGGGCCATTGGCGGCCATCTGGCGGTACGGCTGGCGAAAGGCGGGGCGGACGTCTCGATCATCGCGCGAGGCAAACATCTGGCGGCGATCCAGGCCAATGGACTGGAGGTCCACGCGATCGACGGCGTGCACAAGGTCAAGGTCCAGGCGACCGACGATCCGCGCACGGTGGGTCCGGTGGACGCGGTGTTCGTCACGGTGAAGGCGCCCGCTCTGCCCGCGGTGGCGGCCGGGATCGGTCCGCTGCTGAAACAGGATACCGCCGTGCCGTTTGTGATGAACGGCATTCCGTGGTGGTATTTCCAACATCTCGGCGGGCCGCATGACGGCCGCAGGCTGCCGCGGATCGATCCGGATGACGTGTTGATGAAATCTGTTGGTCCGGGCCGGGCGATCGGCGGCGTGGTTTACTCCGCCAGCGCCGTCATCGACCCCGGTGTCATCGAGGTTGAGCAACCGAAAAGCCGCGTCGTCCTGGGTGAGCCGAACGGCACGCTGTCGCCCCGCGTCGCCGCGCTGGCGGACGTGATTACCAAAGGCGGTATCAGCGGCGAGGCGACGACGGAAATCCGCACCGAAATCTGGAACAAGCTGCTCGGCAATCTCGCCGGCGGTACGCTGGCGGTGTTGACCGGTTTCGCGCCGAAGACGGTTTACACCGAGCCCGCCGCGCGGGAAGCCGCGTTGCATCTCATGCACGAAACCGCCGCGATCGCCCAGGCGCTGGGCGCGCGTCCGAACACGAACTATGACGCACGCGTGAAAACCCAGTCCGGCATGGACCACAAGCCAAGCATTCTGCAAGACCTGGAACTCGGGCGGCCGATGGAGATCGACGGCATGTTCGACGCGCCTCTGGCATTGGCGCGGATCGCCGGGGTCGAGACGCCGACGCTCGATCTTCTGGTGGCACTTTGCAAACTGCGAGCCCAGGCCTCGGGCCTTTATAGGAGCTGACGATATGGAAACGCGCGTTTACGGCCGCACCGGCATGAACATTTCGATCCTGGGATTTGGCTGCGGCGCGGTCGGCGGGCTGATGGTCCGCGGCGCGGCGGCGGACCAGGAGAAGGCGATTGGACGGGCACTGGATGTCGGCATCAACTACTTCGATACGGCCGTGCAATATGGCATGGGCGCGTCCGAAACGAACCTCGGACGGACAATGAAGACGCTGAAGCCGTCGCAGTTCTTCGTCGGCACCAAGGTGCGTCTGCCGGCGGCGGACTTCGGCCGCATCGCGGCGGCGGTGACAGAGTCGCTGGACGGCAGCCTGGCGCGGTTGCAAATGGATCACGTTGACATCTTCCATCTGCACAATGCGATCACGGTCAATGGAGGTGGCGACACCCTCAGCGTGGCGCGGGTGCTGAACGAGGTCGTTCCGGCCTTCGATGCACTACGCAAAGCCGGCAAGACCCGCTTTCTGGGCATTACCGCCGTCGGCGAAACCGCCGCGCTGCTGCGGATGATCGACTCGGAAAAATTCGACAGCGCGCAGGTCAGTTACAACATACTGAACCCGTCCGCGGGTGAAGCCATACCGGCCGGGTATCCCGCTCAGGACTACGGCAGGATGTTCGATCACACGAAAAAAGCCGGCGTCGGTGTCGTCGGCATCCGCGTCATCGCCGGCGGCGCGCTGAGTGCGTCCGATCAGCGTCATCCGATCGCCTCGCCACCGCCGGAGCCGATCGGCACCGCTTCCAGCTACGACGCCGACGTCCAGCGGGCGAGGCGGCTGTTGCCGCTGGTGAGCGAAGGCTTCGCCGCCAGCCTACCCGAAGCCGCGACAAGGTTCGCCATCACCCATCCGGCGATGGGCACGATCCTGGTCGGAATGGCGACGGTCGATGAGTTCGAGGGCGCTCTGGCGGCCGTGCAAAAAGGACCCCTTCCGCCCGCGGCACTCGCGCGCCTGGCGGAACTGCGGGTGGGGTTCTTTGGCGAGAGCAGGTAGTTGTCCGAACCGCTCGCTATACCGGAACTGACGACGCCGCGCTGGCGCCTGCGCGCATGGGTGGAGTTGGACGCTGACGCGCTGCACGCGGCGTTTGGCGATCCGGAAACCATGCGTTTCTGGGACTCGCCGCCGCAACGCGACGTCGCCGAAACGGTGGCGTTCATTCGCGACTCACGCTCGGCGGACCCGCGTTTCCATGCCGCCTTCGCGATTACCTCGCGCGCCACCGGCGAAACGGTCGGCATGGTGAACTACCACGAGCGGAGACCGGAACGCCGGCGGCTGGCCGTGGGATGGATCTTGGTTCGGCCGTGGCGGCGCCAGGGAATCATGCGGGAAGCCGTGCCCGCGCTGCTGAACCATTGTTTCGGAATTCTCGGCGCGCATCGGATCGAGGCGCGAATCGAGGCCGAAAACGCGCCGTCACTGCGGCTCGCCGAATATCTCGGCTTTCAGCACGAAGGCGACATGCGCGACTGGACGTTCGTGGATGGCGAGCCGCGCTCAGTCCAGATGCACGCTTTGCTGCGTCCCGACTGGGTTGCCCGTCGCGATCACGTCTCCAGCACCAGCAACCCGTAACCGGTCGTCATCGGCGCGGTGTAATTCCGGTGCACGCGTCTCACGCTCTTGCCCAGAGCGCCGCGCATCGCCAGCCACATGATCATCTCGACACCCTCGGTGCCGCCGCGTTCCATGTATTCCTGGATCGACAGTTCCGACAGAGGGACAGGATCCGTTTCCAGCCGGTCCATGAACTCGTTGTCCCAGGCCGCGTTCTTGGTGCCGAATTTTGCTCCGTGCAGTTGATGCGTCAGCCCGCCAGTGCCGAACACGACGATGCGGCGATCTTTCGGATACGTCTCGATCGCATGCCGTAACGCCGCGCCGAGCCGGTACAACCGCCGCGCCGTCGGGATCGGATGCTGGATCACGTTCACCGCCAGAGGCACCACCGGAACCTTCCAGTTCGTATCCGTCAGCAGCGGCAGGAACGACAGCACGCCGTGATCCAGCGACATCTCCTGGCAGATCGTCGGATCGAACTCATCCGCCACCAGCGACCGTGCGAGATGCCAGGCGAAGTCCGGGTCCCCCGGCAAATCCGGCAACGGCCGTTTTCCCCAACCCTCGTCCGCCTGGGCGTGCATCGCGCCAACGCCCAGCGCGAACGTCGGGTAAGAATCGAAGAAAAACTGGTTCACGTGATCGTTGTAAACGATCAGGAACAGGTCCGGCCGCACTTCCTCCAGCCATTGCCGGGCCGGAACATACCCGGAAAACAACGGTTGCCACATGGGTTCGTTCTGCTGTCCGCGATCCCAGGCCACGCCGATCGTCGGCGCGTGGGAGGTGCCAATGCCGCCTATGACAGTCGCCATGATCAGTTTGCCTTTCGCGCGTGGTATTCGGCCAGAGTCAGTCCCGCGGTGTGCGCGCCGATCTCCGGCAGCGGCACGCCGACGGCGGCGCCGATCTTCAACAACAGGTAGATGCTCGCGCCGTGCTCCATCATGCCTTTCCAGTCGCGGTCTCGCACAAGGCCGATCTGCTCCTGGGAGCATCCCAGCCCCCGCATATAACCCGCTTCATCCGCCTGGAACGCGGTGCGGTTGCCGGGCGAACTCAACGTATTGGCCATTTTGTTGAGCGCGTAGCTCTTCGCCGATCGTTCGCCGGTGAAGACGTAAGCGCCGGAGATGACGTCGTCCAATGCGGCCTCCCTGATGGTGATCCAACCGGTTTGTATCGCTCCCGGACAGCGACGGCAAATCCCCGGCGGTCAGCCAGCCACCAGAGGCACGACCTCGGCCGGCGTCGCCGCGATGGCGTCCGCGCCCGCCGCTTCCAGTTCAGCACGGCCGCCGTAGCCCCACAGCGCGCCGATCGAGCTTATGGCGTTGGCTTTTGCTGCCTCGATGTCGTGCAGCCGGTCGCCCAGCATCACGCACTCAGCCGCCACGAAATGTTCGACGGTCAGGATGTGCGCCAGCAGGTCCTGCTTGCGATCCAGCCCTCCGCCGGGTTCGGCGCCGTAGACGCCGCGGACATAGGACCGCAGGCCGAGGAAATCCATCACCCGTTCCGCGAAGTCCCGCCGCTTCGAGGTCGCGATGCACATCGCCATGCCGCGGTCCCGCAACCCATCCAGCATGTCGACGACACCGGGATAGACCGAACAATCGTACAATCCGGTCGCGGAATATTGTTCGCGGTAGATGGCCACCGCCTGGTCCACCCGATCGTCGCCGAATGGCGCGATCAATCGCGCGATCGACACTCTGATCGGCGGACCGACAGCCCAGGTGAGATCGCCCGCCGCCTCTGGGTCGTGGCCCAGAACGCGCATCGTATGCCGAAAGGAGGCCTCGATGCCCGGCCGGGAGTCTGACAGCGTGCCGTCGAGATCGAGCAGAACGGCGCGCGCGCTCACCCTAGCAACGACCGGTTGCGTTTCACCGATTTCGTCGTCGGATGATCCGGGCCCAGTTGGGCCATGTAAACTGACAAAGCCCAGTCGAGAGCTTCTTTGGCGGCGAAACGGTCGCCCATGTCGCGTAACACGCCGGCGAGATTGTTGCAGTCCCGCGCGACGTTGACGTGCTCGCGGCCCAGTGCCTGTTCATCCAGAGCCAACGCGCGTTCAAACGCCCCGGCCGCCGCGTCAAGATCGCCGAGATCGTGCAGCACGAGGCCGATGTGGTTAATCGTGGTCGCCGTTTCCGGATGCTCGGCGCCCACCGATTCGGTGTACAGCGCCAATGCACGATGCAACAGCGACTGGGCGTCCTGAAAATCCCCCAGTTCGTGCGCGAGACGGCCCAGAGCGCGGATGTCGGTGGCGAGATCCGGGTGATCGGGACCGAGTTCGCGTTGCCGCTCCTCGATGGATTGCTCCAGAGCGGCGCGTTCGGCGCGAAGGGATGGCAGGTCAGGCATTTCAGTGTCTCGATATGGCCGACGGAGGCTTATCATGGTTACCCCCTCATCGTCATGGCCCGGCTTTTCCGGGCCACCGGCCGCGGGACGGTGCTGGATCAGGTGGCCCAAACAACAAGCCGGGCCATGACGATGAGGGGCAATCGGGCCATTACGATGAGAGGCAATCGCGTAACGACCGGGCACTATGGGCCTTGCGCCGACCTCGTGCTATCGTTGCCGCAACTGACAGAGTTGCACGTCGGATAACAAGGCAAGGGAGAAAGTCGATGGCATATGATCTGTTGATCCGGAATGGCCGTATCGTCGATGGCTCGGGGATGCCGGCGTACCGAGGCGACGTCGGGGTGAAGGACGGCAAAATCGTCGAGATCGGCAAACTCAGCGGCGCCGCCACGCGGACCGTTGACGCCGCCGGCAGAGTCGTGGCGCCCGGCTTCATCGACAATCATTGCCACTATGATGCGCAGGTGACCTGGGATCCGCTGTGCTCGTACTCGTGCGACCATGGCGCGACGACGGTGATCTTCGGCAATTGCTCGTTGTCGCTGGCTCCCGTGCGGCCTGGCAAATCGGAGCGGCTGGCCGAGTTCCTGTCGTACGTCGAAGCGATCCCGATGGACGTGCTGCGCACCGTCGAATTCGGCTGGGAGACGGTGCCGCAATACATCGAGCAACTGGACCGCGATCTCGGCGTCAATGTCGGCAATCTGATCGGCCACACGGCCGTGCGTTATTACGTCATGGGCGACGAGTGTCAGAAGCGCACCGCGACCGATGCCGAAATCAAACAAATGCAGGACCTCGTGCGGGATGGCATGAAAGCCGGCGCTCTGGGCATTTCGGTGTCGCGCAATCAGGGCCACTACGATCCGCAGGGCGTTCATGTCCCCGCGCTGTGGGCCGACGAGAAGGAAATGTTCGCTCTGGGCGACGTGCTGCGCGAAATGGGCACCGGGATCATTCAAAGCGGCGGCGGCAACGGAATCGAAATGAAAAACAGCCTGATGAGCCGGCTGTCCGAGGCCACCGGCCGCCCCGTCGTTTACAACAACCTCAATCAATCCGCGCGCCGTCCAGGCGAGTGGAAAGAGCAGATGGCGCATGTCGACGCCACCGTCGCCAAGGGCATCCGCGCCTATCCGATGAGCACGCCCAATCGCATCACCGACTTCTTCACCATGGACAATACGCAGACGTTTCGAGGCCTTCCCACCTGGCATCCGATCCAGCTCGCCTCGCACGAGGAGAAGATGCGGGCGTACAGCGATCCCGAAGTGCGCAAAAAGCTGCACGCCGAGGCGGTCGAATTCAAGCTCGATCGCGCGCCGCCTGGCATCAGCCGCACGTGGTGGGATTACATGACGGTGCAGCACGCCGCCTTGCCGAAAAACAAAGGCCTTGTCGGCATGACCGTGGGAGAAATCGCGAAAGCTCAGGGCAAGGGGATTATTGATGCGTTCCTCGATCTGGCGGTCGAGGAGAATCTGGAAACCGCGTTCCTGCATGGCGAGAACAACGTCGATGACGAGGCGGTCGCGGCGATCCTGAACTACCCCAACGCGATCATCGGCCTGTCCGACGGCGGCGCCCACGTCCAGTTCCAAAGCGGCTTCGGCTTCAGCACCCGTCTCCTGGGCGAGTGGGTGCGCGAGAAGCACATCATGTCACTGGAAACGGCGGTGCGGCGATTGACGTTCGAGTCGGCGTCTCTGTTCGGGCTGCACGATCGCGGCCTGCTGCAGCCCGGCATGGTGGCGGATATCGTGATTTTCGATCCGGACACGGTGCGTCCTTTGCCGCATGAGGTCGTGCACGATTTCCCGAACGGCGCCATGCGCATCCGCGAACCGGCCGAGGGCATCCATATGACAGTCGTCAACGGCCAGGTGTTGCTGGAGGACGGTAAGCACAGTGGTGCTCTGCCGGGCCGGGTGCTGCGCAATCCGTGGTATCGGGCGAATCACCGGAACTGAAAAGGACCAGACCATGGCTCTGACTTTGGAAGAAGCAAATCGCGTCATCGAGGGCGCGATCGCGAAGGCGAAGGAACTCAACATCCGGGTCAGCGTCGCGGTCTGCGACGCGGGCGGCAGGCTGGTGTCGTTCCAGCGCATGAACAACGCGATCTGGGCCAGCGCTTATGGCAGCCAGGGCAAGGCGGTCGCCTCGGCCGCCTTTGGCCGTGCCAGCGGGGAGTTGTCGGAGCGGGCCAGCCAGCCGACCCCGGCGGGGATCGCCGCCGCCGAGGGCGGGCACATGATCATGGGGCAGGGGGCCGTGCCGATCATCCGCGACGGCGTGGTGGAGGGAGCGTGTGGCGTGGGCGGCGGGACGGCGCAGCAGGATGAGGACTGCGCGCGGGCCGGGGTCGCGGGGCTGTGAGTACCGCTCGCTCTATCCCTGGAACTGTTCGGACCGCCATTTGACCGCGGCCGGCACGCCTTCGGTCCGGGCGATCTCGCGAAACTTCGTTCCGTGTTCGGTCGCCGTCGCGTAAAGCGGGCCGACGACATCGAGCCCCGAGTAGAGAGCGGTGCGAAACCCGGCCGCGTCGGCGACACGGTTGACGGCGCGCTTGGTCGCATACAGCGCCTCGGGCGAGATCAGCGAAAGGCGCTTCGCGTAAGCGAGGCTCGCCGCGCGCAATTCCGTCAGCGGAACGATACGATTGATCATGCCGATGTCGAGCGCGGTCCTCGCGTCGATCTGATCGCCGAAATACAGTAACTCGCGCGCTTTCTTGTAGCCGATGATCATCGGCATCACGATCGCGGGCCCGACCGCCGAAAACCGAATCTCCGGCTCGCCGAAGGTCGCGTTGTCGGCGGCGATCGTCAGGTCACAAAGCATGACCAATTCACAGCCGCCGCCGAGCACGTGACCTTGCACCGACGCGATTACTGGCTTGGTCATCAGCCAGGGTATCATCTCGAATTCGAGCTGGGGTTGAAGATGCGCGTGGGCTTTGGCCGGATCGGAGCGCCAGTCGCCGGCGGCGGGATCCGTGGCGCCGATGTCGTAGCCGGCGCAGAAGCTGCGGCCCTCGGCGCGGAGCAGGACGACGCTGGTCGCGGGATCGGCGTCGGCGCGGGAGAACGCCTCGGTCAGCGCGTGCTGCAGGTCGTGGCTGATCGCATTGAGCTTGTCCGGGCGGTTGAGGGTGATGATGCTGACTTCGTCGTCGATGGTGTAGAGGACGATGGGGTCTGGCATGGGAGGCTCCGTTTTGTGGTTGCGCCGGTGGGGGCCGGACGCGACCATGTTCAACAATGTCACGACATGATCGCGGATAGTATCCCGGCTCGCGCTCAGACCGCCACGCCGACGGCCGGCTCCATTCAATAATGGCACGGAATGTCATAAACTCATTGACTGGCCGCGCTGAACAGATTATGACATACGAGGTCATCATGGTGGCGGTTCGGTGTGCCGAGGGCCAGGAAGGAGTTTGAGTCCAGCCTGCTCTTTCCTGATGGCGCGATCTTGCACATCCGGATCTGGGAGGTGGCTGAGCCGGTACCTCCTTCCGAACACCGCTTTAAGTACTCGTGCTTCTACGGCCACCCGGGGCGGCGGGTGGTTCTGTACGATAACGAACGCGGAAAGGGCGACCACCGGCATTACGGCGATCGCGAGGAGGGCTATGTGTTCAGCGACGTCGAGACGTTGATCGCGGACTTTATGACGGACGTGCGGCGGGTAAGAGGAGAGAGTGCGTGAGCAAAGGTCAGGTCCAGGTTCATGTGGGGGAAACTCTGGATGATGTCGGCGCGCGTGCGATTGGCGCATGGCACCGGATGGAGCGCGGCGAGGCGGTCAACGAGAAGCACGTTTCGTTTGAAACGTGGGAGACGATGGTTCGGGTGTTGTCGCCCAGGCGGTTGGAATTGTTGCGGCATGTGCATCAGCATCCGGCGAAGAATATTCGCGTGCTGGCGCAGGCTCTGCATCGGGATTACCGGCGGGTGCATGAAGACGTGGAGGCTCTGGAGGCCGCGGGTTTGCTGGAGCGCGATAAGGCGGGGTTGCGGGCGGAGTATGATGCGTTCGATGTGCGGATGCGGGTGGCGCTGTGAGCGACGGGAAGGACGGCGTGAGTAAGTTTGGCGAGGATCTGATCGAGGGTCTCCAGGAAACGGTTGAATTCGCGCGTGGCGATAAGGCCGGAGCGCGCGTGCACGTCGTCGCCGTGCCGGACGCGCGCGCGATTCGCCGGCGTTTGCATATGTCGCAACATGAGTTCTCGGAGGCGTTTCGAATCCCTCTGGCGACGCTGAAGAACTGGGAACAGGGGCGGCGTGTGCCTGACGCTCCCGCCGCGGCCTATCTTCAGGCGATTGCCCGGCGGCCGCGGGAAATCCGGGAAGCGCTGGAGCTGGTCTGAGACCCTGAGCGTGCGACAAAGACATGGTGGCTGAACCGGGCACGCTGGTGCACCTGCCGGTCGGAACAATGCATTGGTTTCGTTTCGGCAAGGGCGGCGGGGAGATGATCTCCATGACATCGCGTGAGGCGGCCTCGCATTTCTTCACCGAGGTCCATCGCGCGATCTCGCCTGAGCAGCTGGACATCCCGAAACTCGTCGAGGTCGCCAATCAGCATCAGCTAACGGTCGCCCCGCCTCCGGGCTGACCGACGCGATCAGCCTGCATCCCGCCGCCAGAACCGCGGCCGACGGCCGTGAAGGCCGATGTCGTAGCCGACGCAGAAGCTACGGCGCTCGGTGCGGAACAACACTACGCTGATCGCGAGATTGGCGTAGTCACCCCGAAAGCCTCGATCAGCACGTGAATGATGCGGCACGAAAAGATCATCGCCGCGTTCTTTCAACCTGCATGACTTTATGCCGCCGTGATCCATTTACGCACTAAAGCGATATTTGAGCGTGACGTGATCACAGCGAAATTCAAACTTAAGAATAGTAGCCGTTCTGCCTGCTCTACATCCAAATCCAAGAAAAACGCGAGAGAGCGCATAAAATCCTTTCCATGCACGATCTGATCATGGGCGACCTGCGCTTGTGTTACGATCTCTTGACTTAGAAGCTCGCCAATTTCCACCACTTTCGCAAGGGAGAGCTCCGAATTCTGAATCAATGTGGTTATGAGCCGGCTCATATCCAAGCGGGCGCCCAGTTTCTTTCCTTGCAGAAATCGACGTATGCCCCCCCGGGATTCAAAGGTGCGTTGGAAGGGAAGCTTCAAATCTACACGCGTGGAAGCGATCCGCAAAAGCCCGATCGGTCGTGTTACCTCAACGATGCGATCAAAAACCTGTGGACCGGTAGCTTCATTTGTTCCCATACCGATGGTACACAACTGCGCAAGAACGGCCGGGGTAAGCCCATAACTTTCCAGATCCCGACCGTCCGTCAGCACCACATTGCTTGGGTGCTCTCGTCCCAGAAGGCGATCATAGTCGGCGTCCGCGAAAAAAAGTACGCGGTTAGATAGGTGGCTAGCGAAGATGGCCCGAGCGATGAATAGCAACCGACCCCGTTCGCCTCCTTCGGCGATTTCACACACCATTGAGGAAATTGGATAGATGACTGTGTTTCTGCGATCATTGGAATGCACAACTCCGCGCCAAAAGGCGAGGTCCCGCAACCCCTCGACGAACAGGACCCTCCGATTCAAATCCTGCTCAAGTTCGAACAGAAATTCTGATAGCGTCCAGTCGGTCACAGCTCATTCTTCCGCAGAAAGCACTTTAACGCGGTCTTTATGCTCTGCGGAAATAGCGGCAGAGTGAGTTGCGAAGAGAAAGAGGGGAGAAGCGCCAGAGGCACAGCGAGCAAGCGCGCTGACGACTCTCCGCTGCCAACTTACATGAAGCGATAGCTCCGGCTCATCGATAGCGATTACGCTACCGCTGCGATGAGATAACAGCGCTGATACCATCATGTAAAGAAAGTGGTATTCCCCTGAACTAAGGTCAGTTTCGCTCAAAGTTCCTGTCGGAGCTTGGATTTGAAGTCCTACTCTGGAATCGACACGAACGGTCTTTCCTACCAAAAAATCATCCATTATTTCTTCAAAACTCAATAACCGTTTCGCTATCAGGTCCCGCGTTTGACTGCGTGTCTCCTGCATGGCGACATAGGTCGCAAGAACGGCGAGAGAGGGTTCGTCAGTGTAACGACTCTCCTGGGATAGCAGAACAGACAATGTGTCGAGATCTTCGTCATCGGTCTGGAGCCCTATGCGAGCCATAATTGGAGATTGCAACTTTATTGCGGCAACCTTCGCCGCGAGCTCGGACCGAGGCATGGAGATGTCCTGAGTATGCGTCAAACTACTCAATATTCTCGGCAACAACTCAAGCTGATCAGCAGCGAAGAATTTGCGATAGTTGAGTTGTGCCTCGCGGATGAAATTCAACACTTGGCGAGCGAGGTCGTTTGACGAATCGGATCTCCCACGGTCGGGTCGTGCTTGGATCACATTGTGGTACGCATAGGGATCTATGTGTCGAGGGAGCAGGCCCCCGATGGGAGACTGCTCCGTGACCGCCTGTCTAAGGGCTGAAGACCGATGTATGTCGAGAAGCTGAAATCTTATGTTTCCCAAAATGGGGCGCGCCATCTTTCGAAAATCAGATATTGCCTGACTTTGCTCAGGAGTATAATTTTCCTTTTCCTGTCTTAGTTCAGCGGACAAGTCATTAAATCGCACGAAGAGCGGGATCTCCTTATTGTTCCTTGACTTCACTGACAATTCTTCTCCTGTTGACAGCGTTAGTTTCGCACTTTCGAAAGGCATTTGTCGAAAGGTGTCGAAGTCCAGCCGAAGCATGCCATCAATCATTCGAAGAATTGTGGTTTTTCCACATCCGTTGGTCCCGGAAAGGATCAAAAGCTCTGGGTCACTTGCATTTGGCGGCGGAGCAGGAAATGGGATTATGTAATTAAGAGGTCTGCCAAAGAGGCCTCTAATTTCAAATTGCTCGATTTTGGCGTCACCGACGACGAGATCTTCGTCATTCTGCGACGTATTTCCGGTGGATGACGAAATCTCCGCCATTGTCGATCCTCTGACAGCTGTTGGTGTCGCCGCGTTTTGAGGTTAGCATCCCCAGGAGATCACGCCAACGCCGAACCCGGTCGCCTCGCGTGCGCTCCATCCTCACCCCGATTATCGAGCTCCCATTGCCCCGACGCGGCGCCGTATAGCACCCTCCATCCCATGTCCGAATCCTCCCTCTACCCACCCGTCAAACGCTTCCTCGAATCCGCCGGCTTCTCCGTCAAAGGCGAAGTCCGCGGCTGCGACATCGTCGCCGTCGGCCCAGGCGACCCAATGACCCTGACCATCGTCGAAATGAAACTCGGCTTCACGCTCGAGCTCCTCCTGCAGACCACCGACCGCATGCGCGCCGCCGACGAGGTGTGGCTCGCCGTCCCCGCCACGCGCCGAGGCCGCGACCGCGACCGCCGCGTGCACCGTCTGTGCCGTCTTCTCGGCTTCGGTCTCCTCGCCGTCAGCACGTCCCGCGACCGAGTAGACGTTCTCGTCCACCCCGCCCCCTACCAGCCCAGACGAGACCACCGCCGCCGCCGCCAGCTCCTCACCGAGCACGCCCGCCGACTGGGCGACCCATCCCCGGGCGGCACGACCCGCCAGCCGGTGATGACCGCGTACCGCCAGCAGGCGCTCGCCTGCGCCGCGCTGCTGAGCACCGGCCCAGCCAGCCCCAAAGCCCTCCGAGCGGTCGCGCCCGATGCCGGAACAATCCTGTACCGCAACGTCTACGGCTGGTTCGAGCGCGCCCGCCGCGGCGTCTATCAGCTCACCCAGGACGGCCACGCCGCTCTCCTCCGTTGGCCGGACGCAAGCCTGGGCCATGCCTCGAACCCGGCCGTCCTTCCCGTCGCCCCGGTGCTATCGCGAGACGAGGCCGCCGCTGCCTGACACGATGGGGAGATGCGACGCGACGGTGTGGCGAGCGCCTTTCCCTCATCGGTGACCTTTGGGACAGCATCAGCGATACAGAATTGCCAATGCCGCCCGCGTGGACGCCCTGACAAGTCTGATTGTTTCGGCTTCAAATCAAGAATAACACGGATTACACGGATTAAGGGCACGGATTTCACGGAAGGCTGGATGGGGGCTCGTGCGATGCGGCCGCCGGCTCGGTTATTTGCAGGTGAATGAAGGCGCTTCGTCCAAAGCTATCTTTCCGTGCAATCCGTGCCCTTAATCCGTGTAATCCGTGCTATTCTTGATTGACTGATCCACGCACGGCCACGCGATCGAGTAGACGTGCCGGTCCCGCCCTGGCCCCTGTCAGCTCAGGCGAGAACACCGCGGCCAGTTGCTGACCAGGCACGCGCGCGGACTGGGCGATCCGTCCCCTGGCGGAAAATCTCAAAGCGACCGCCAATCAGGCTGCCGCGGCTCCCGTTTCGTCGTCGTCCCCGGCGCGTCCAGGGAACCTCGGAAAGCACAGTGCCGCGATTGGTCCCCCGGACAAGCCGGGGGATGACGGTGGTGGCCGGCGGATGACGGATCAGGGCGGCGCGTGGGACGCCGCCCGATCGAAACTTTTGAGACGCCGCCCGATCGAAACTTTAAAGCTGCGCCTCGGCGTATTCGTAGTTCGCCAGGTTATCCAGCCAGTTCTGCAGGTAGTTCGGGCGGACATTGCGGAAATCCAGATAATACGCGTGTTCCCACACGTCGCAGCCCAGAAGCACCTTGCCCTCGCCGGTCGCCAGCGGGTTTGACCCGTTCGGCGTCTTGGTCACCTTCAGCTTGCCGTCCGAGCCAAGCACCAGCCAGGCCCAGCCGGAGCCGAACTGCGATACGCCGGCGGCCTTGAATTCATCCTTGAACTTCGCGGTGCCGCCCAGATCGCTGTCGATTTTCGCCTGAAGTTTCGGCGGGATCTTGCCGCCGTTCGGGCTCATGCATTCCCAGAAGATGGTGTGGTTCCAGTGTTGGCCGGCGTTGTTGAACACCGGTCCGCCGGCGCCGGCGGTCGCCTTGACGATCTCGTCCAGCGATTTGCCTTGCAGCGCCGGGTCTTTCTCCACGAACCCGTTCAGCGCGGTGACATAGGCCTGATGGTGCTTGCCATGATGCAGCTCCAGCGTTTCCTGGCACATTTGTTTGGCGGCGAGGGCGGATGTGGAATAGGGCAGGGTTGGCAGTTCGAAAGCCATGGGGATCCTCCGGATTTCGCGCCACGGGCGCGTAACATTTGGCCATTGGGTTTGGACGAGGGGACGCCTCGCGCCGGGTCAACCTTGCACGACTCGGACGACGGCGCCACCTCCAAGGAAATGCGTCATCGTCCGCGTCCGTTCCGCCCCTGTCCGCCTCATGAATGAGACGATCGCCGCGCTGGTCCGGCGGCACGACCCCGATCGGTTCCTCACCGCGCTGTTCGCTCCGCCGGAACGCCGGGATGCGTTGTTGACCCTCTATGCCTTGGACCACGAACTTGCCCGCGCGCGGGAAGTGACGTCGGAGCCGCATCTGGCGCTGATCCGCCTGCACTGGTGGCGCGAGATCGTGGAGGGCGCGCGCCGCCGGCACGAGGTCGCCACCCCACTGGCGTCTCTGCTCGATGCCGGGATGCTGACCCCGTCCGGCTTGCTTCCCATCATCGACGCCCACGAAATCGAGACCGAGCCGCACATCGACTCTCTTTCCGCCTGGCGGGGCTGGTTACTGGCCGGAGCCGGCGGAATCGCGGTGGCCGCCGGCCGGTTGCTTGACGCCCCGAACCCCGAGGCGCTGCGTCCCGCCGGCGCGGCGCATGGCGCCTCCCGGGTGATCCGTTGGCACCGCGCTCTGGCCCTGCGAGGCCGTTGTCAGTTGCCCGCCGACCTGTTGGAAGAAGCCGGCGTGTCCGTCCACGCCGCGATCGCCGCGCCCGACACGCCCGAGGTCCAGACGGTGCTGCGTCGCCTGGTAACCGAAGGGGAAACATTTTTAGCCCAGGCCCCGTCCGGCCGAATCCCCCGCGACTACGTGGCGGCCGCGCTCCCTGTCGTGCTCGCCCGCCGCGACCTACGTCACGGTCCAGACGCCACCCCCACCCCGCGAGGCCTCGCCGATCGCCTCGCCGTTACCTGGGGAGGTCTGACAGGGCGGGTCTGACGGGCCGGGCCTGAATCAACAAGGCCGGCCCCACCGGGACCGGCCTCGCGTTCGTTCAGCCGGTGCTGGTCAGAGCCGTTCGGGGCCGCAGACCAACTTTCCGTGGCTGTTCTTGTGGCAGTCCGGCGACGCCTGCACCGGCCCGGTGGCATGTAGCTTCCATGGCCCCACCGGGTGAGAGTGGGCATGCTCAGGGTGGGTGTAACTGACCGGCACTTCCAGGCTCCGGTGTCCATGCCGCGCCGGATAGACTTCGGACGCCATGGCACTGGAGATCAGGTGCAGGCCGCCACCGCTTCTTTGCACCGGCGGTGTCGGCGGCATAGCCAGAGCGACCCGATTCGGCGAATGCGACTGGGCGAAGACATGCGGGCGGCGTGCCGGTGCGTCCTCCTCCTCGTCGCGGGCCACGGCCCGCGGCGCCGGAGCGGCATAAACCGGCCGAGGCGGTTCGTTCCAGGCGAGAGCCGGCGGCCGTGGCGCGGCGGGTGCCGGCGGCGGCGTGTAGACCGGCCGAGGCGGCTGATTCCATGCCAATGCCGAAGGTTGCGGTGCGGCGGGTGCCGGCGGCGGTGTGTAGACCGGCCGAGGCGGTTGGTTCCAGGCCAACGCCGGGACTTGCGGCGCCGGAGTATAGGTTGGAGCGACATAGGCCGGCTGCGCCGCGACCTGGGTAAAGACCGGCGGCCGGAACGTTGTGTTCGCCGAAGCCAACTGAACCGTCGGCACCTGCACGCCAGCGCCATAGCCGTAGCGCGGACCCGGCGGGATGTAGAGCGGAAGCTGGTTCATCGCGTACTGCTCGGCCGGCGAACGGACGCGTGGGGAGGCGGTCGACAGCGCCGGCCCAATGACAGCGACGTAGTGGCGGGTCTCGTCCGGCAGTGCCCGCTGGTTGGCGAGGTAGTCGTCCAGCCGGTTCGGCCCGGCATTGTAAGCCGCCAGGAAGCCCGGCCTGCCGTACATGTCATACATTTCCCGCATGTAGGCGACGCCGGCCATGATGTTGTCATGCGGATCGAACGGATCGGGACCGAGGTAATTGTAACGGGCGCGCAGCTCGGCGTAGGTGCCGGGCATGACCTGCATCAGCCCCATCGCGCCGGCGCTGGACGTAATCAGCCGCCCGCCGCGATAGAGGTTGCCCCCCGACTCCTGCCGCATCAGAGCGCGGATCCAGGTCTCCGGGATATCATACTTGTTCGAAGCTTCCCGGATATACGGGCCCCAGGGGTCACTGGGTGGGCCAGGAATCACATATTGGCCGCGGGCGTTGCGGAGATACCGGGCCGTTTCCTCGCCCGCGCCGCCGGATTGAAGGGTCGTGCACCCCGCCAGGATCGCGAGGCCGACTGCCCCGGAAACGGCGGCGAAAGTGGCGGAACGCCAATGCGGTCGTCTCATCCGCTGCGAACTCCTTTTTGGCCAGGCCAAAGGAACCGAGTGCATGACGACCTGACGGATCCCCCCGTACCGGTCGCTTGAGATAGGCGATTAGCAATCGTCGCTAACCCACTATAGGAGCCTGATCTTTATGGCAAGACTGTGTCAGTCCCCTCACGAGTGTTGCCCCGTGTTAATCCCTTGAACACGATCCAGGCGGTTTCGCCAACCCTTAAACGGCGATTTTCTTGCTATCGAACAAAGAAAATCGTCCGGTGAGACGTCTGTTGCCCGGCGCGGGGGGATGGGGTACTGGCCCGGCGGCAATGACGATTCCCGCTTCCGACACCGATGAGGTCCCGGTTCTCGAGTTCTTTTCGGGGATGTCCGTGGCCGTCCGCCAGCGCTTCGCGGTCAATGACGTGCTGGAGGGTCTCAGACTCTGGCGGCTGGCCTGGTCATTGGGCTGGCTGGATATCCGGCTGCGCTATCGCGGCTCCATCCTGGGGCCGTTCTGGCTGACGATTTCGACCGGGGTGATGGTCGGATCTCTGGGCTTCCTTTACTCCGCGCTGTTCCACATGTCGCTGCGCGACTATCTGCCCTATCTGGCGCTGTCGCAGGTGCTCTGGGGGTTTCTGGCGACCTTGGTGGGCGAGTCGTGCTCGGCGTTCACCGAGTCCGAGCCGGTCATCCGATCGGTTCGCATCCCGTTCTTCCTGTTCGCCATGCGCATCCTGGTGCGGAACGTTTTGGTCCTGGCGCACAACATCTGCGTCATCGTCGTGGTGTTCCTGGCGTTGCGAATATGGCCGGGGGCGACCGCTCTGCTGGCGATCCCGGCGCTGCCGATCTGGGTCATCGACGCGCTGGCTCTGTCGTTGCTTCTGGGCGGGATCTGCGCGCGCTTCCGCGACATCATGCCGATCGTCAACAGCGTCATGCAGATCGCATTCTTTTTATCCCCGGTGATCTGGAAGCCGGAGCAACTTGGCGTGCACGCCGTCTGGCTGCCACTCAATCCGTTCTTCGACATGTTGGATATCGTCCGTGCCCCGCTTCTGGGTCAGCCCGCGCCGCTGCTCGTCTGGGTGGGAGCGCTTGGCTACAGCACCATCTTGTGCGGCATGGCATGGGCGTTCTTTTTGCGCGCGCGTGGCCGGATCGCATTCTGGATTTAAATGATGATCGTTGATGCGTCCGTTGACGCCCATGACGTATCCGTCTTGTTCCCGCTCTATCACGGCAACTCGCGGAGCCTGAAGAAGATGCTGGTCGCCGCCGCTTCCGGCCGGTTGACCGAGGACAAGCAACACCGCGTCGTGGTCCGCGCTCTGAGCGACATCAGCTTCAATCTGCGCAGCGGCGAGCGTTTGGGACTCGTCGGGTCCAACGGCGCGGGGAAGACCACTCTCCTGCGCGTGCTGGCGGGGATTTATGAACCGGTAACCGGTCGTGTCCGCCTGCACGGCACGTTGAACGCCTTGCTCGACCCCAGTCTGGGCATGAACGCCGAGCTGACGGGCCGCGAAAACATCATGTTGCGCGGGCTGTACAGCGGGCTCTCGAAACCGATGTTGGCGCGGTTGGAAGAGGATGTCATCGAGTTCTCGGAACTGTCGGACTTCATCGATCTGCCGATGCGCATCTACTCCGCCGGCATGTCGGTGCGACTGGGCTTTGCCCTGGCGACGGCGATCCGGCCGCGGATTTTGCTGATGGATGAGTGGTTCCTCGCCGGCGATCCCGCGTTCATGGAAAAAGCGAGGCAGCGCCTGGAAGACATGGTGCGCGCCGCCGACATTCTGGTGCTGTCGACGCACAGCGATCTGATTATCCGGGAATGGTGCACGCGAGTGATCTGGCTGGAAAAGGGACGCATTCTGGCCGACGGCCCAGTGATGGAAATCATGGACGAGTATGCGGTGCGGTCAACGGAAATCACGGGTTGAGAGGCGAATGGCGCGCGTGTCCTCGCCCACGCTTCGCAACAGCGCGGACAGGTCGGTGATTTCATCCGCGACCACGTGAATGACGCCGCTTTCCTTTTGCAGCTTGCCGCGGCAGGCGAGCATCGTGGCGGACAGCAGCACGCGCCGCTGCTTTTCGAACACGGATGGCCAGACGATCAGGTTGGCGTGACCGGTCTCATCTTCAATGGTGACGAACAGCACGCCTCGGGCACTGCCGGGCCGTTGCCGGACCAGCACGATCCCGGCCACGGTCAGACGCGAGCCGTCGCGTTTGCCGGCCAGATCGGCGCAGGTTGTGATACGGCGTTCGGTCAGCGTGGCGCGCAGGAATGACACCGGGTGATCGCGCAGGCTGAGACCGACGGAGCGGTAGTCTTCCACCACCTGGCGGCCTTCGGTCATGGCGGGAAGGAGGACGGCGGGTTCGTTGGTGTCGCTGCCGGCATGATCGAATAACGGCAGGCGGTTATCGGACAGGCCGCGAATGGCCCAGACCGCTTGCCGCCGGTCCAGGTTGAGGGCGCGAAACGAGTCGGCCTCGGCGAGGCGTTCCAGCGCGGCGACCGGCACGGTGGCACGGCGATGCAGATCCGGAATGGTTTTGTACGGCACGGTGCGCACGGCGATGATGGCGTCGGCGTGACTGGCGGCGAGGCCTTTGACCATGCGGAAGCCGAGACGAACGGCGTATTTTTCGTTATGACGGTGCTGCTCCCCCCCCACGTCATGGCCCGGCTCGTCATGCCCCTCCACGTCATGGCCCGGCTTGTCCGGGCCACCTGATCCAACGCACTGCCGCGGCAGGTGGCCCGGACGAGCCGGGCCATGACGTGGAGGGGGAGGCGGGCTCCAGCCATGCCCTTCCTCAAGCATGCAGTCCCATACTGAAGTATTGATGCAGACCGGCAGAATTTCCACACCATGCAGCTCCGCGTCGCGCACGATCTGCGCGGGCGCGTAAAATCCCATCGGTTGCGCGTTCAGCAGCGCGCAGCAAAACACGTCCGGGTGGTGGCACTTCAGCCAGGCCGACGCATAGGCGATCAACGCGAAACTGGCGGCGTGGCTTTCCGGGAAACCATAACTGCCGAAACCTTCGATGCGAGAAAAAGTCTGTTCAGAGAACTCTCGCGTGTAGCCGCGTTCCAGCATCCCGGCGATCATCTTGTCGCGGAAATGACTGACGCCACCGGTGAATTTGAACGTCGCCATGCTACGGCGAAGAGCATCGGCTTCTCCTGGTGTGAACCCGGCGCAGACGATGGCCACCTGCATCGCCTGCTCCTGAAACAGTGGCACGCCGAGGGTCTTTTCCAGCACGCGTTTGAGAGCTTCAGTGGGATACTCGACTTTTTCCAGACCCTCCCGGCGGCGGAGATACGGATGCACCATGTCGCCCTGGATCGGGCCGGGCCGGACGATCGCGACCTGAATGACGATGTCGTAAAACGTCTTTGGTTTCGGCCTCGGCAGCATCGACATTTGCGCCCGCGACTCAATTTGAAACGTTCCGAGCGTGTCGGCTTTTTGGATCATCGCGTAGGTGGCGGGGTCCTCGGGGGGGATCGAGGCCAGATCGAGGTTTTTGCCTTTATGTTGCTTAAGAAGATCGAAGGCGCGGCGCATGCAGCCCAGCATGCCGAGACCGAGAACGTCGACTTTCATGAAACGGAGGGCGTCGATGTCGTCTTTGTCCCATTCGATGACCTGACGTTTCTCCATGGCGGCGGGCTCGATCGGGACGAGGTTGTCGAGACGATCTTCGGTCAGAACGAAACCGCCGGGATGTTGCGACAGATGTCTCGGGAAACCGATCAGCGTGCGGGCGAGATCGATGGTCAGGCGCAACCGGCGGTCATTCAGATTGAGATTCAGTTCGGCGGCGCGTTCGTCGTCGAGACCTTCCTCACCCCAATGTGAAATCTGCGCCGCGAGAGCGCCGGTCACGTCCTCGGGCAGGCCCATGGCTTTGCCGACATCGCGCACCGCGCCTCGGCCGCGGTAACGGATGACGGTGGCGCATAGCGCGGCGCGGTCGCGGCCATAGGTGTCGTAGATCCACTGGATGACTTCCTCGCGCCGTTCATGCTCGAAGTCGACGTCGATGTCGGGGGGCTCCTTGCGTTCGGCGCTGACGAAACGTTCGAACAGCAGGCCGGTGCGTGTCGGATCGATCGAGGTAATGCCGAGCACATAACACACCGCCGAATTGGCGGCGGAGCCGCGGCCCTGGCACAGAATATCTTTTGAACGCGCGAAACGGACGATGGCGTGCACGGTCAGAAAATACGGCGCGTATTCCAGTCGCGCGATCAGGTCGAGTTCGTGATGAAGCTGTTGGGTCACATTGTCCGGGACGCCGGTGGGGTAGCGGGAAGTGGCACCCTCCCAGGTCAGGCGCTCCAACGTTTGTTGCGCTGTAAGACCGGTAATGTGGACCTCGTGCGGGTACTGGTAGCGCAGTTCGTTGAGCGAGAAACGGCAACGATCGGCGATCTCCATCGTGCGTTCGACGGCGCCGGGATGGCGGGCGAACAGGCGGGCCATTTCCTCCGGCGGCTTTAAGTGCCGATCGGCGGCATGGTCGCGGTCGTGGCCGATCTCATCGATGACGCGGCCTTCGCGGATGCAGGTCAGCACGTCGGCGAGGACGTGACGGCCGGGGGCATGATACAGCACATCGCCGGTGGCGACGGTGGGGACGCGGGCGGCGCGGGCGAGTTCCGCTGCTTCGTGCAGGCGGACGGCGTCATTGGGACGGCGGCGGATTGTCAGGGCCATATAGGCACGATCAGCGAAGTCTTCTTTCAGGCGTTGGAGGATTTGAGGTGTGGGTGGCGAACAGAGGATGGCGATCATGCCGTCTGCGGCGGCGGCGAGATCGTTCCAGGCGAGATCACAACCGCCTTTGCCGGCGCGGCTTTTGCCGAGGGTGAGAAGGCGGCAAAGGCGCGCGTAGGCCTGGTGATTGGTGGGGTAGACGAGAGCGGACGGGCCATCGGTCAGGTCGAGTCTGGTGCCGACGATGCAACGGATATTCGTTTCTTTAGCGCGTTGATGGGCGCGGACGATGCCGGCCAGTGTGCCTCGGTCGGTGATGCCGAGAGCGGGGAGACCGAGGACAGAGGCGCGAGTGAAGAGTTCCTCGACGTGGGAGGCGCCGCGGAGGAAGGAGAAGTTCGTGGTGGTTTGGAGCTCGGTGTACATGGTTAAGGGTTTGTTCAGGATTTGGGGGGATGGTGGGGGCGTTCGTGCCGGGGAGGGGGTCCATGAATCACAAAGGTCTCAAAGAACACAAAGGTCACGAAGGGGACGGGGGGATGGTGGATAGGGAAGAGGTGGTCAGATGGGTGATTGGGATAGCGATCAAAATTCATCGCGCGGTCGGCCCAGGGCTTTTTGAGCATACTTATGAAGATTGTCTTGAGCTTGAACTGTCGCGCGCGGGTCTGCGATTTGAAAGGCAGGTCGAATTGCATCTCGTTTACGAGGGCGTTCGTTTCGAGCGAACGTATCGAGCCGATATCATTGTCGAAAACGAGGTTATTCTTGAAATAAAATCGATCGACAAAATACTGCCAGTCCATGAATCTCAAATTCTGACCTACCTTCGGGCAAGTGGTTGTCACATCGGTCTGATATTGAATTTCAACACCGCTCTCATGAAAAACGGCATCCGCCGCTTCGTATCCTGAAGAAAGCTTCGTGACCTTAGTGCTCTTTGAGACCTTTGTGATAATTGAAACCCCTCCACCAGCACAAACGCCTCCAATCCCCCATGCCGCCCTCCCCCCTCAAAAAAGTCCATGCAAAAACCACCGCATATCCCCGGAAACCCCATTCTCCCCATCCCCCCTCCGAAACAGCCAGTATCGATGCCCCTCCTCATCCTCCACCCGGAAATAATCGCGAATCGACCGCGTCTCCCCACCCCGTTTCCACCACTCGCCGGCGATCCGTTCCGGCCCATCCGCGCGCCGCACCCGGTGCCGCACCCGCCGCCACGTAAACGCCATCGGCGGATGATCCGGCAGCAGAGCCATCGCCTCCACCGGCTGCGGCGGATCCAGCAACCGCACTGGCCGCGGCAAATCCGCTGGCCACGCCGCGACCGCCTTATCCCGCGTATGCCGCACCGATCGTTCCGGTACATCACTGTCCACCGGAGCGACCCGGTACACCCGCTCATCCCCCAACCGATTGCTCAACCGATCGATCAACGGTGCGATATCGGGTTCCTCCACATCCTCCGCCACCAGCCGAGCCGCCGCCTGCACCGGCGCCAATGCTTCCGCGCCCGGCACGATCAGCCGCATCGCCTCCACGCCCGGGCCGGGATCGACTCGTTCAATCCGCTCCTTCAACAATCGTCCCAGATGCCGCGGATCCCGGGACGCCCGTGCGGTGCCGATACGGATCGCCTGCGTGGTGCCATCCACCCGCTCGAACACCAGGTCCAGCCGTCGCGCCCCGTTGCCCGACCGTTCCATGTCCGAACAGACACTCAGGATCAGACGATCGATGACGGTGGCGAACGCCTCCGCCGTCAGCAACGGCTCAACAAACGTCAGCCGAGACTGAAGTAACTCAGGCGGAAATACCGGCTCGATCGCCTCGGGCACGCGGCCAAACGCCTGATCCAACCGCGTGGTCACCAACCCGCCAAACCGCCGCACCAGAGGCGCCCGCGGCAGCGCGGCCAGAGCACCGATCTGCTCGATCCCCATCAGGCGCAACCCATCCAGCGTCTCGCCTGGCAACCGCAATGCCGCCAAATTCAACCGAGCCAGCGCCGCCTCCTGCCCACAAGCCGGCACAACCGTCACCTCCTGAGCGCCAAACCTCGCCATCGCATGCGCCGCCCCCGGCGTATCCGCCACCGCCGCCCGCGCCGCGAACCCCTGGGCCAGCAACCGGCTGACCAGATCGCGCAACATCCGCGTCTCTCCGCCATGCAGATGCGTGCTGCCGGTAACATCGATCCACACCCCATCCGGCGGCGCGCCCAGGGGATGTGTGACAGCGGCCAGCGGGGCATAGCGCAGGCACCACCCGGCGAGCCGGCGTAACGCCGCCGCATCATCCTCCGGCCGCGCCTCCAGCACCGTCAACTCCGGCACCAGCGCCTGAGCCTGCGCCACCGGCATGCCGGGATACAGCCCAGACTGCGCCGCGGCCGCGTCCACCGCGGCGATCACCCGTTTCCGCCCGTCGTGCGCCGCCGTGATCAGCGGCCCTTCAGGCGGAGCGGCGTTCTGTTTCCGCAGCCGATCCGTGGGCCACGCTGGCAGCCAAAGCGAGACGACCCGTCGCATCACATGCCTCCACCATCCAGGAACCCGGTTCTCCGCCGCGGCAATGAGTCAGTTCCAACCGCCAGAGCGCGCGGCCCAGGCCGGGCACCGAAGGGGCGTGCGGCACTGGCGGGTTGGAGGGCAACGCGGTGATCCGCCAGCGGGTCACCGCGGCACTCGGCGCCGTCAGCTCGGGGTCGTTGAAAATCCGGCTTCGGCGCAGCAGGGCGGCCATCATGCCGGATTTCTCCGCCCCCAGTTGCAGGCGGCGGGAGGCGACGAGACTCAGACGGCCGGCGAATTCCCCCACCACGGCGGCGAGGCCGGGATGCGCCAGGCCTTCCTCCATCGCCGCCAGGACCTCTTTGCCGGCCTCGGCGAACAGCAGGCGGGCGGGGTGCAGGCCCGCGCAGGCGAGGCCGGGGGCGAACAAGTCCGGCCGTTCCTGCACCCACAGCACCGGCCCCTCCATCCTGGCCAAGATCCCGGCGAGGAACAGGGCCGCGGCGGCGCCATGCTCGGTATCCGGACCGGCGCCGGCGACCTCATGCAGCGAGCCCAGGAGAAGCGGGGGGAGGGAGGGGATGCCGAAGGGGACGGACCGTTGGGCCCGGGGCGTGTCGCCGCGCTCTATCCGCGCGATCTGGGCGCGGAGGCGGTCGAGGGTCTCGGTGCGGGCGGCCGGTAGGAACATAAAGAGAACATACGACGGCCGCCCGCCCGAGTCGAGTCGGAAGTCAGCGTTCGCTGAACAGGACGCCGCCCTTGGCTTTGTTCTCTTTCGCGGTTTCGACGATCTCGACCAGCACGGCGTCGGCCGGGACGTCGAAGTTCTTCACCACGGCGGCGGTGATGTCCTTCATCAACGCGCGTTTCTGGTCGAGCGAGCGGCCCGCGACGGCATGGACGTAGACTTCTGGCATGGGAGGTCTCCTTTGTGGCGGCGGGAGAGTGGCAGCGTGCGCGTTGCCGTCAAGGCGCACCGTATGGAAAGGTTGTGGCAATCATGCTGGCGGCTTATATTTTCATGAACATCGCGACGGCCTCGATGCTGACTTTAACATCAGGATAGTTGATCGTGATCGGAAATGTGGCCAGCGATACCATTGCCGAGTGGGCGGAAACGCCGACCCGGAAACGGACCCTTCAGCGATTGCGAGACTGGCAATCGCGTGTGCATGGCCTGTACGACCGGATTGAGCAAGCTCTTGGTTCTGACTATTCATATGATCGCACTGGCAAACACCGATCCATGGAGGAACGGGTACAACAGTCCGGGCTCAGCTCCGACGACGTTCCGCCAATCGATATTCTCCGGATAGAACAATCCGGCCGTCTGGTCGCCGTCATCCAACCTCGCAGCCTTTGGATTATTGGTGCGAATGGACGATTGGACCTGGTGCTCACACAGAAGACGGGTGGCAGGCGCTTGTTCATGCTGTACGATCTCTCCTCACCAATGGAGGATCGTACCGATTGGCGGATCGTGCGGCCCAGTGATCGCCTCCACCAGCCTGTCTTCGATCCTGGGCGGCTCCACGAACTCCTGGAATGAGTGCCAGCATATCGCTGAGGGAATTGCGCGCTGCGTACAGGCGAACATCCAGCCGCATCTATGGAATTCTGGAAGACGGGTATGATTTCTCGGCGGAGGGTGCCATCATTGATGCGCTGGATAGCGACGCTTTGATCATCGATGCCGCCTTTTTTTGTCCTGGTCTTTGGGCAGATAGAGAATCGGATTAACGAACTGGCGGCGAGAAGAGTGACGACAGAACAGCGACGGTGTGCCCTGCGCGAGCAGAAGTTTGAGAAGCGAATGACTCTGGCATTGCCTGGGCGCGATCATAAGCCGGTTCGTGACGATATCGCGGGTTGGTACAATCTGAGAAATGACGCCGCACACGGTGAGCGCCTGACGGAGTACAATGTCGAAGTGGTGCTCGAACGAGCGGATCAACTCGACGCGATGCTGAGGGCACCGTCCGAGAATCCATGACCTCGGCCTGAGTTCGTATCGGGTCTGTAACTGGAGATAACGCATGCTGGCGGGTGAAGCGGTGGTGGCGATCTGGAACGGCATCGATCCGGACACGCGGGAACAATTCTACGACTGGCATGTCAACGAACACATGCCGGAGCGGGTCGGCATCCCGGGCTTTCGCCGCGGTCGCCGCTATATCGCCGCCGACACCACGACGCATCCAGAGTTCTTCACGCTGTACGAAGCCGATACGATGCCGGTGCTGCAAGGCTCGGACTACGCCGGCCGCTTGAACGATCCGACGCCGGCGACCAAGGCGACGACGGCGAAGTTCACTGATACATTCCGGGCGTTATCGCGCGTGTTGATCAGTCACGGACCAGGCATGGGCGGCGCCATGCTGACAATCCGTTTCGATTGCGACGAGCAGCATCTGATCGCCGTTCGCGCGATGGTGCGAGCCGCGTCGCAGGCGAGGCGGGTCACCGGCGCGCATCTGTGCCAGGGCGACACGGCGGCCTCGCTGGTGCGCACGACGGAGACCAAGGATCGCACCGACATCCAGCCGCCGCCATCGTGTTTCATCCTGGTCGAGGCGATGGATCCCGACGCCCTGACCGACATCTTGCTCGAACGCGCGCTGTTGGGTGCCGGCGCGATCGGGCCATTCGTTCGCGGCACGTATCGGCTGGAGTATACGCGGATGAAGACCGCGTTCGCATCCTGATCTCGTTAACCACTGGGCTTGCCCGCATACCGGTTCACGAGGCCGCCATATCGCGTGTTCAATCAGGTCAGCAACGATGCATGCCGGTCAGGTCTCGCGATAAGCCAGAATACCAGGCCTGAGATCGCGCCCAACGGACCGCCAAACCTGGATTCACTCGCCAGGGTTTTCAGATCTGTAAGCGCGAAGCGGACGCCCTGCATTCCCTCGTCCAAGGAAAGCGCGAAAAAAATACCGAACGTCACGCACGTTACGACGCCAATCAGGAATCCCGCCGCCATGGCGATCCAGAACGCTGTGTGACCGCGTTTTCTCAAAACACGGTATGTTGGCACTCCCAGAGCAAAGGTTCCCGCGTAACTGACGAATGCGCCGACCACGACGATCCCGATCGCCACTCCCGCCGGCGTATGATCGGTGAACAGCAGCAGTAGCAGCAGCAGCGACACCGGAACTGTCAAAGGCGCGGCGAAAAACGCGATAACGAGCCGGAACTCGTGCTCTTCCCGCGAACCTGAGTTCATACCCGTTCCGATCATCCCGGCGCGGCACCTTGCACGCCGACCCGCGGCAGATACAGCGATTGCAAGGCCGTTATGAACAGATGGTCGTGCTTCGGCCCGCCAAACGACAGATTGGCGCACACTTCCGGCAACCGGATGCGGCCTGACAGTTTGCCTTCGGCCGAGAAGACCAGAACGCCGGCATAGCCGAGAGGCGCGTTGGCGGAGCGGGCAAACGCCGCGGCGCCGAGCCCGCCAGCCGCGAGTTGCACGAACCGGCGGCGGGATGGTGTGGCCATGGATGTGTCCTCCGAAGTTTCTTATTCAGGCCCACCTTAAGCAGGCGTCGGTGCATCCTGCCGGACCAGGCCCGCGGTCTTCAGGTCACTCCATAATGCGCCCGGGATCGGGTAAGTGAACAGCGGCACGTTCGTATTGAACTCGCCGGCGTCGCGCGGACCGGGAATGATCGCGCAAACCGCCGGATGTGCCAGAGGAAACTGGAACGCCGCCGCCGCCAGAGGCACGCCATGCGTGTCGCACACCACCTGGATACGTTTTACGCGTTCAACGATTTCCGCGGGCGCGGGGGCATAATTCCAGGTGTCTCGGCCGGCCAGAATGCCGGAGTTCAACGGCCCGCCGACAACGATCGAGGCACCGCGTTTCTCGCACAGCGGCAGCAGATCATCCAACGGTCCTTGCTCCAGCAACGTGTAGCGGCCGGCCAGCAGGAACACGTCCCAGTCGCCGAACGCCATCACGTCGAGGATCACTTCCTTCTCGTTCACCCCCAGACCGAACGCGCTGCAAACGCCGGCGCGTTTCAGTTCCACCAACGCTTTGTATCCGCTGTCGCGCAGAATCTTCAGGTGATGCGCGTTGGCCTCGGCGCCGTGCTGGTAGACGCCAATATCGTGCACGAACAGGATGTCGATCTTCGCCAGGCCGAGGCGCTGATAGGAGTCCTCGACCGAGCGCATGATGCCGTCATAGGAATAATCGTAGACGACATCGAAAGGAAACGGCGACAGGCCGCCGTCCTCCGTCCCCCGCGCGCCTGGATGCGGTTTCAGCAGGCGGCCGACTTTGGTGGACAGGACCCAGTCGTCGCGGTTTTCCTCGCGCAGTGCGTCGCCGACCCGATGCTCGGCGGCGCCGACGCCGTAAAACGGTGCGGTATCGACATATCGGATGCCGGCATCCCAGGCGGCGCGCACGATGGCCTGGCCGGTGGCCTGGCTGATGTTGAACCGCCGTCCCGCCAAGGTCGCGGTGCCGAGGCCGATCTCGGTCACCCGCAACGCGGTGCGGCCGACCTGACGCGTGTTCCAGTTGGGCATGATGGTTCCTCCGTTGGCGGGGAGCCGAGGCGGCTGGTGTTTCCTCAGGCCCCTGGTTGGGCGCAGAATATCGGGAGGCCCAGGCCACGGCCAGGGGCAGGGCGATATGAGGGAGGAAGGGATGACGTACGAGACCATTCTGTTGGAGCGCGAGGACGGCGTGGGGATCATCACCCTCAACCGGCCGGACAATCTCAACGCGATGAACCGCAAGCTGACCGCGGAACTGGCCGATGCCATGAAGCAACTGAATGAGGACGATGGGATCGGTTGTATCGTCATCACCGGGGCGGGCGAGAAGGCGTTCTCGGCGGGCGGGGACATCAAGGAGCAGATCGCGGACGACAAACGCTACACCCAGGAAGAACTGGACAAGATGGCGACGCCGCGGCGCAGCTACGACGTCGCCGCCAGTCCGAAGCCGACGATCGGGATGATCAACGGCCTCGCGTACGGCGGAGCGGCCGTGTTGGCGTCGTCGGTGGACATGCGGATCGGCTGCGAAGGAACAAAATTCCGCTTCCTCGCCGCCGCGTATGGCCGCATCAACTCGACGTGGTCGTTGGGCTGTCAGATCGGTTGGCCGATGGCGAAGGAGTTGCTGTTTTCCGCGCGCATCGTGGAGGCGGAGGAAGCGTACCGGATCGGCCTGCTGAACCACCTCGTTCCACGCGCGCGATTGCGGGCGAAGACAATGGAACTGGCGAAGACGATCGCTGGCAACCACCGCGGCGCTGTCATGGGTGTGAAGGCGTTGCTGCTGAAGCAGAAGGGCGAAAGCCAGGAAGCCCAGTGGAAGGCCGAGTATGATTACGCGATGAACGTCATGCGCGGCGCCAAGGCGAAGGACGCGTTCCCAGACTTCCTGAAGCGGAAAGGGATCGCGGCGGAGTAACACCACGCCGCTAACGGTTTGTTAACGGACGCTCGTTACACACATCCAGCCCTTTCCCATGGAGATGGATGTGAGCGAGCTGTTGGACGGGTCCGCCGCCGTGGCGGACAGTGCCTTTGAGCAGATGCCGTTCCCGGTCGTCATCCTCGACTCGGATCTGCGGTTGCGGCTGGCCAACGCCAAGGCGAGGGCGCGGCTGAAACCACCAGCGGCCGAGGAGGACCCGGCCCCGCCGTTCGACAGCGTGCTGGCCCGGTCCGGCCGCATTCCGACCGATGTGCGGCTGCGCATCCTGTCGTGCTGCGGGGCCGAGGTGCGCGACCGGAACAGTCAGGGCAAACACGACGCGGTGTTCACTCTGACTCCCGGCCACACGATTGCTCTGTTCGCGCGGCCTCTGGGCGACGACCGCTGGATGGTGGTGCTGGAGGACCGGCGCGGCAGTGACGACACCGGTGCATTGCCGGACGACAGCCATCGCGACTCGCTGACCGAGATCGGCAATCGGCGGCACATCGAAACGAAACTGACCGAGGCGTTGCGCGACGACGATCCGGACAATCAACCCGCCGTCCTCGTCTTCGACATCGACCGCTTCCGTGCCCTCAACGATCGACTGGGCCGCAAGGGCGGCGACGCGTTGTTGCGCGCCTGCGTCGGACGCTTGCGCCAGGCGACTCGCGAGTCCGATCAGATCGCCCGCCTCGACGCCGACACCTTCGCGGTGCTGCAATATAACGGTTCGGTCGCCGAAACACTGGCGCCGAGGTTGGTGGACCTGTTGGGGCGGCCGTACCTGATCAGGGGGGAGGTGGCGACGATCGGTATCAGCGTGGGCGTGGCGCGCGCGCCGGCCGACGGTGTTTCAGCCGCGGTGTTGTTGCAAAACGCTGACTACGCGCGGCGCGAGGCGAAACAGGCAGGCGGACAGACGTGGCGGCACTTCGGGCAGAGCATGGCGGACCGGGCACGCTCCCGGCGGGAACTGGAGGCCGATCTGCGGCAGGCGCTGGCGCTGGGCCAGTTCAGCCTGGTGTATCAGCCGCGAGTGTCGTCGCGGACCCGTATGGTGACCGGGTTTGAAGCGCTGGCGCGGTGGACGCATCCGAGGCGAGGCCCGGTGTCTCCCGCCGTGTTCATTCCGGTCGCCGAAGAAATTGGCCTGATTGCTCCCATTGGCGACTGGGCTTTGCGGACCGCCTGCCGGGACGCGGCGTCGTGGCCGGATCCGCTGTTCGTGTCGATCAACGTTTCGGCACGGCAACTGGAGGACGGGCAACACTTCAATTCGCAGGTGGCGGCGGCGTTGCGGGAGACGGGACTGCCGTCGCGGCGGCTGGAACTGGAGATGACCGAGGCGGCGCTGGCGCAAAGGCGGGACGACTCGCGGATTTTGTTGCGCGATCTGCATGAACTTGGGGTGCGGATCGCGGTGGATAATTTCGGCACCGGAGAGATTTCGTTGCGGCGGCTGCGGTCGTTTCCGTTCGATACGATCAAGGTGGATCAGTCGTTGACGCGGTCGTTAGGTAGTAACAACGACTCGGGGGCGGTGATGCGGGCGATCGCGGCGATGGGTGCCGGAATGGGCATGACCGTGGTGGCCGAGGGCGTCGAAACATTGGGCCAGGCACGGATGGTGGAAGCGGATGGGTGCACCGAACTCCAGGGGTATCTGGTGAGTAAGCCGGTCCCGGCGGGGGAGGTTGGGGTGGTGCTGGGGAAGGATTGGGGGACGGTGATGGGCTTGTGACCGCCGGTGCCGTTCAGTCGGCGGTCACCGCGGCCCGCGCCAAAGATTGATCGTCCATGCCATTCCAGTCAGCCGCGACCGCCAACCGGGCCAATGCCGGAATCGACTCCGAGCCGGTTTTCTTCATGATTGTCGCGCGATGGTTCTCGACGGTGCGTTGGCTGATGCCGGTCTTCCAGGCGATGATTTTATTGGGGCAGCCGGTCAGGATCAGGTCCATGATCTCATGCTCCCGGGTCGTCAGCATCGCCACACGATGCGCCGCCTCTTCCCGCGCGGCGAACAGCGCGCGCACCATCGCCCCGGGTTGTTGCGTGACCTCATCGTTCTGAACACGCTGGATTCGCACTGTCGCGACGCCAATTGGCGGTTGAATGTCCTGACTTCCGAACGCGCGGCGATAGTCCATTTCCGCCGTGCGCCGAGGCTGTATAAATGGCACGATGTTCGAGGGTGACGCCGCGTTTCGCGATAGGTTGCCGCTGGTCATGTCGTCAGCCTTTCCTGGCATAAGCATCCGAAGCAGCGCGACCTTTCCAGGGCGGCGGACGCCCGGCATTGACCTGCGTCAACTATGTCTGGTATCGCACAGATCGAGCCCTTCCGCCTTGCTGTCAGGGATGGGTAGTCGCCTGGCGTGGCGCATGCGTCTGCAACCCGCGATTGTGCTGGTTGATCCCCTCCTGGGAGTGCTGGCTATGCTGGAAGAGCCTTGCATCATCCAAATGAACATCGATCGCTACATCGCGATGCTGACCGATCACCCGGCGGGCGAACAGCGCACGCGCATCGAGCTATTGCTCGCTGAGGCCCGTGCCGAACTCTCCCAGGCGATCAGTGCGTTGGCGCGGGCGATCAGTCCAGGCGACGAGGCTGGCGCGGCCGTCCCGCTCCAGCCGTGACGAGGACACGCCGGCGGCGCGGCCGGCCGTTGCCCTGGCCGGCTCGCGCCGACGTCAACGAATATTGATGTTCAGGCCAAACGGGGCGCCGAAAACAACCGGCGGTGGCGCGTAATAAGGCGAGCCGTAGACCACGGGCGGAGCGGCATAGTACCCGCCGCCCCAGCCACCGCCACCGCGATACCCGCCGCCGCCGCGATGACCACCGCCACCACGCCCGCCGCCCCGGTGATCCGCCGCGACGGCCGATCCGGGAAAAGCCGTGACGGCGATTGTCGCGGAGAGAACAACCCCCGCGACGAGCGCCGCCGAAAAGCGGCGTTTCGATTTTGCATTAAACCAGGCCATCATGTTCTCCTGTCAGCAGTGCGCGGCTACAACCACGCGACGCATTCTCTCTCCCGCTTAGCTATGCGCGGAAGCGGTCTGATGAGCGGCCCGAAACACGCCATCGGCGACCTTTTTCTGGGCATCCGGCATCGCGGAGTAGAGCGTGGAGAATGAAGCAATCAGGTTTTTCAGCCCATCGACATGCGCCTGGGCGATCTTCTGATACATCTGTAAGTCTTGTAGCGCCGTCATGCTTTGCGGCGGAGTGGTCCGGCTTTCCGCGACCAGCTTATCCATGGCGGAGGCATTTTCGCGCATCGCCTGGGCCACGTCGTTCCATTTCGCGTCCTCATCGGGCGTGATCTTCAGCGACGCGTGCAGGCTGGTGATGCGCTGCTCAACGGTTTCGCCCTTTGACGTGGTGGCTCCCGTGCCGGCCTGGCTCTGCGGCGCGGAGGCCTGCGCCAGCTGAAATGCCGGGTTTTCGGCCCGCGCCGCGGTCATTGAACTGGTGAGCATGGTGGCGCCCAGCAGCGCCGCGATCGCGAACGAGCGCAGCAACGGTGCGGGCGACGTGATGGAATACGAGAGGGATGTCATGGCGGTGTCCTCATGTTGGCGATCTCGCCGCGCCGCCAGTTGCGAACGGTGCGGCCGATATACGCTGAACCAGACACTGCATTCAGGAAGATCGGTTGTCAGCCCTCGGAAAATACGCAGTTGAAATCGAGCTGACGTGATCCGCCGCCGCCGCTTGCTTTACCGGCCAACGCCGTCCTTTTCCAGTTCGTCCATCGCCACCAGCAGCGCGGTGACTCGGTTCACCGATGACAGGCACTCCGCCAGGCCGGGATAATTGTCCACCAGCCAGTTCAGGGCCGCCTGCACCATCACGAAGGCGGCCACCGCCTGGGCAGCTTCGCCGAGCGACATCGTACCGACCAGGTATTTCGGCGCACACAGAATCCAGGCGATGACCGGTGCCATCAGGACGTTTCCGTACGACACCAGCGTGGTCCGCATGAACTGCACGCAAAGCTCGCGCCAGCGTTCATACACAGTATCGAACGCCTCATTGAGCACAAGATGCTGGGCCTGTCCGGCGGCCATGCCCGACACGCTCGCCCCGCGCTCGCGCAAATCGGAGGCGATCGAGCGAAACTGTGCCTCGGCCGCGTTCTTTCCCGCGATGACGCCGACCATGCGACGGCCAATGACAGTCATGGCGAGCGTCAGCAGCCCGGAATAGATGACCACCGTGATCACCAGATATTTTGGCAAGTTGATCGCCTCGCCAAAAACCGTGACGGTGAGATCGCCGCCGACATTCCACAGTATGGAAATGAAGGTGACGGCATTGAGCAGCGCCGCCAGCGCACCGGTGGCCATGCTGACCGGCGCATCCGTCGCGACACGCACGTCCTCGGCGATGCGGTATTCCGGATTGCGGTCCACGCCAGTCTCAAAGCGCAATTGCAGGAAACGAGCGTTCGCCAGCCAGCGGTCGATCAGATTCCGGGTGAGCCACGCGCGCCATTTGCGCTGTATTGTCATGCGAGCCCAGACCGACAGGATCGTCAGCAGAACGCTGGTGCCGGCGAGCAGCGGAAACAGCAGCGCCTCCATCTGGAGCGTCGCGCCATCGCGGCGGCCGAACGCGTCGAAGAAGTCACGGCTCCAATAATTCAACCGGTACTGCAGTGCCAATTGCAGCACGGTGGCGCCGATCAGTATGGCGGTGATGCTCCAGGCGGCCGCGGCGCCAGGCGGACGCCAGAAACCCGCGGCGGTGTGCCAAAAGTGGGGCGGCCCGAAGAGGCCGGGATTGCGCCGCACGCTCGTGCTATCAACCAGAGGTAAAGGGTCCGCCACCAGTCACCCCTGGCACGAGGCGCTCGGTTAATGCAATAGCGGCACGATCAAGACCATCAGAACAACGAAGCCGATGCTGCCGCCGCCATATCCGATCGGCGGAGGCAGGTAACCGGCGTAACCGCCAGGCAACGACAGCAGCATCAGCATAAGAACGACGGACAAGGCGGACCATGGGGGATCTCCATCGGACTTCGCGTTCCGGGCGTCGTGCTACCGGCCCCAACCTCCGTTCTCACCATGTTGCCCACGATCCTGGTCGTGGTGATCCCAGCCGCCGAAACCGTGCCCCGGTTCGACGACACAGCCAGTGACCGTGAGTGAGAGCAGCAGCAGGGCAACCAAAAGGATTTTCATTGCGTCCTCCATTCGTAACGACGTCAGATCGTTAGCGCGGTTTACCGTTGTGATAGCTGGTCCGCATTGACCCACGTCAACTATGTCTGGTAGTCGACACAGGCATGCGGTTTCGTTCAGGCGTGTGAGGGCGGCGGTCCCGGTCACGTCATAGAGGAGGCGCTTCGGCCAGAAGCTTGTGTGACGGAGGCCGGGCGATGAGGCGTTCCTCAGCGGGCGCCGTTGCCGGCGATCGATTGCCTTATGGACAAACCCTGATCTCGCGGTAAATTCCGCGGACGCGCCGGCCTGACCTGAAACGATGGGGTACCATGCTTACACGCCGCTTCGCGATGCTCACGCCCGGAGCGAGCCTGGCTTTGATTTCGTCACCATGGTGCTGGCGTCACGCATTCGCGCAGGCGGGCGACCAGGCGGTCGGGTTCGTCAAGAATACGAGCGACCAGTTGGTGGAGATCGCCAACAGTGCGTTGCCGCCGGCCGAACGGCGCCTCCGGCTGCGGCGGGTCATCGATGCCACCGTCGACGTCGACGACATCGCGCATTTCTGTATCGGGCGTTTCTGGCGTCTCGCAACGCCTGAGCAACAAAAGCAATACATGGTGCTGTTCCACGACGTTCTGGTGACCGAAATCTCCGGTCATCTCGGGGAATACAACGGTGTCCGGGTCACCATGGGGTTGGCGCGGGCGAGCGCGGATACCGAGATCGTCATCACCCGCGTCGAGCGGCCGGGATCCCAGACGATGCAGGTGGACTGGGTGATCAGCACGAGCACCGGACAGCCCAAAATCGTCGACCTGCTCGCGGAGGGCACCAGTATGCGCCTGACTCAGAGCAGCGACTTCACCGCGTATCTCTCACGCCACCAATACAACATCCACGAGCTGCTTGAGGGAATGCAGCAGATGATCGCCCGAAGCAGATCGTGATGGGTGCGGCCTGGCCTGGGCCGCCGGGGGAGCTACAGGAAGCGGCTGACCCATTCCGCGCCGCGGACCGTCTCCCAGACCGCGGCCAGGGCGAGCATCGACACACCGACCCCGGCCAGCATGGCAATCGCGAGCAGCAGCCCGTCCTCCTCAAGCCAGGCCAGCGAGATCAGAACGATCGCCAAAGCGGGCACAACGTTGCTCATGGGGATCGGAATGAAGACCAGGGCGGCGCTCAGTATCAGGACGACCAGGCCGACAATGCGGCCGGTTGGATCGAGTGGCGTCTGCCACCGCGGATGGATCACCTTCTCCAGATATTTCAGCACCGGAACGGCACGCCGCACCAAAGCGGCGAAGTGTCGTGTTGGGAGCGGATGGGTGGCGATACGGCGTGGAAAGACCGGAGCGGCATGGCCGAGTATAAGTTGGCACGCCGGGATCATGAGCAGCAGGCCGGCGGCGACAGAAACACCCGGTGTGACCGCCGCCAGGCCCAACAGGAGCATGATGATACCGAACGAGCGCTTGCGCAGGCCGGCCATGAGCCAGCCCAGTGTGAAGTGATCGGCCGACACTTCGTCGTACAGACGTTGAAGGACAACGGAAACAGCCGTAGGGGAAACAGCCGTAGGGGAAACAGCCGTTGGGGAAACAGCGGCGGGGGCGGAAAACTCCTGGCTCCGGTCAGCGCTTTTGATAGAAGCCGGCTCCGATCAATAGGACGC
>Ga0182018_10000390_pt1 | contig 57510 bp, 52 predicted proteins | sample 812P2MmetaG_FD_120490 | JGI IMG/M metagenome (GOLD analysis project Ga0182018, IMG submission 120490) | Permafrost microbial communities from Stordalen Mire, Sweden - 812P2M metaG | ecosystem: Environmental > Terrestrial > Soil > Wetlands > Permafrost | place: Sweden: Stordalen | collected... | reverse complement strand
GGCTGGGTAGCGAAGTTCGGTTGTGATAACCGCTGAATGCATATAAGCGGGAAGCACGCCCCAAGATGAGATCTCCCTGAAGGGCCCAGAAAGACCATCTGGTTGATAGGCTGGGTGTGAAAGCGCAGTAATGCGTGAAGCTTACCAGTACTAATCGCCCGTTCGGCTTGTCCATAGAATTAACTCCGCGCAGTATGGCGGATGCTCTTCTAACAAGCCTTGTAATACCAATCAATTTCGTTGTTTCTTAAGTTTTGGCGCCAGATTGCATCCGCGTTCCTACGAAGCCTCCGGGAGTAACCATCCGGAACACAAGTAGACGCCGCGGCCGGCTGCGGGCAACCACCCGCCAAGCGCCTTCAAGTTTGCCGGTGACCATACTGCGAGGGATCACCCGTTCCCATCCCGAACACGGAAGTTAAGCCTCGCTGGGCCGATGGTACTGCACGGGTGACTGTGTGGGAGATTAGGTGATCGCCGGCAATAATATCTAGCAGAAAAGCCATGCCGTGGAGGCATGGCTTTTTTGTTTCTGCGCTCGCCCGGCGCCGACCCCGAGGGTGGTCCGCCTCCCCGGCACTGGCGCACTCGGGGACAGCGGGATTCAAGGGTGGGATTCGGATTATGATGGTGCCGTGAGGAGTTATGCCAACAGAGCGTGACGTTTCAAGCAGCCTGAATGACGTGTGGCCGGCTTTGCCCCAGGCCGCATGGAGTGAGACCTGCGCCACTCTTCAGCTCTGGATGCAGATCGTCGGCAAAATCCGGCTGGCGCTCACACCTGCGACCAACCACACCTGGAACGTGACTCTTTACCCCACGGCTCGAGGCTTAACCACTCTGCCCATGTGGCATGGCACCCGGTGTCTGCAGATCGACTTTGACTTTCTGGATCACATGCTTCTGGTGGAGACCAGTGATGGCGGCCGAAAGGTCATTCCCCTCAAGCCGATGACCGTAGCGGAGTTCTATCGGCAGCTCATGGCCGCGCTCGACAGCCTCGGCGCGACCGTCCGCATTTGGCAAATGCCGGTTGAGGTTGCGCAGCCGATTCCTTTCGACCAGGATCATACTCACCAATCCTATGACGCAGAATTCGCGCAACGCTTCTGGCGTGTCCTGCTGCAAGCCACGCGGGTTTTCACCGCATTTCGTGCGCGGTTCAGGGGTAAGGTGAGCCCGGTCCACCTTTTTTGGGGAGCGCTCGACCTGGCTTGCACGCGTTTTTCCGGCCGCACTGCGCCTGAACACCCCAGCATGACTGGACTGCCCGATCGCATAACGCGCGACGCCTACTCGCACGAGCTCAGCAGTTGCGGATTCTGGCCTGGTGCGCCTGGCATTGAGCCATTCTTTTACAGCTATGCCTATCCAGAGCCAGCCGGGTATTCGAAGTTTCCAGTCGCACCCGCCCAAGCCTCGTATAGCTCAGAGTTCGGCGAATTTGTGCTGCCTTATGAAGAGATATGCCAGTCTGCAGATCCCGATTCCGCTCTGCTTGGGTTTCTGCAGAGTACGTACGACGCGGCTGCAGACTGTGGCGGGTGGGACCGGGCCAGCCTTGAAATTGTGCCGCAGCAGAGCCATTCGTGAAGGGCTCGGCTGGGCCGATGGTACTGCACGGGCGACTGTGTGGGAGATTAGGTGATCGCCGGCAATAATATCTAGCAGAAAAGCCCTGCCGTGGAGGCAGGGCTTTTTTGCGTCTATACGGGGACTCACCTGCTAACTCTGGCTTGCCCGCCTACGTAACGCATTCACTTTTTTTGTAGCCATCTGTTTCTGTTCGATCTTTCTCTGCACAACTCTCTGATCTTTCTTGAGAATACGGTTTGCATTCTCCACCCAACTTTGAAGAGCCTGGCACAACTCTTGGTTTCTACGAAGCGCATCATGCAGCCTGCCGTTCCCACGCGTAAGACCCTCCAGGAAACTGAGTGCACGATCAATCGGTTCTTTCGACGACTTCACGCGGTCCCATTCTAGCGGGTCGCCGCCGTCCAGGAAGACAGCTGAGCGTCTGACAAAATCAACTAGTTGTTCGCTCTTAAGCGAACTGAGAGTAGCCACGGTCTGAGCCGCCTCCCGGTCATACTTCCGGTGCCTATGTACCCTTTTCCCAACCATTTCCACGCGCTTCTCGAGCTTCAGTTTGACTTTCTCGCCAACGGACACCGTTCCATCTTTTTGTAGACGTTTGTGACGGAAAGACTTCGCTAACTGAGCCACGGTATTATCTCCTGCAACTAATTCGACATCGGCAGCAGGCATTTCTGACTTGGCTTGAGCGAGAAGCTCGTCGCTCTTGCGACGAACTTCTCGGTTGGCGAGAGTTTTCTTCTGTTTCCAATTCCGCCGAAATGCGTGAGGATTCTTCGCAAACGTGAAGTGGTCTTTGTCGTGCTCAAGCGCCTTCTTCAGTTGCGGAGATTTTCGCTCTCTTGCCACTACCGTTTCCCAGGCCCTGCGGCGCGGACGGCTTCGGGGGCGTCGAACTGGCGGAAGTTTGCTTCGAAGCGGTTGGCAAGATCCGCTGCCTGGCTGTCGTAGGCTTGCTTGTCGGTCCAGGCGTTTCGTGGATTCAACACTTCCGACGGGACGCCGGGGCAACTCACCGGAATGTGCAAGCCGAAGGCGGGCTCTGAGACGAACTCAATTTCAGTCAACGGGCCATTGAGAGCGGCACTGACCATGGCCCTGGAGTATTTGATACTCATTCGCTTGCCGACCCCAAATTTGCCGCCGGACCAACCTGTGTTGACCAGCCAGCATGCGGCTTTGTGCTGCTTCAGGCGGAGCCCAAGCAACTCCGCGTAAGCCCCCGGCGCCAGTGGCAGGAACGGCGATCCAAAGCACGCTGAGAACTCGGGGACTGGTTCGGACCCCAGCCCGGCTTCGGTTCCGGCCAACTTGGCCGTGTATCCGGAGAGGAAGTGATACATCGCCTGCTCGGGGGTGAGGCGGGCGATTGGCGGCAGCACGCCGAAAGCATCGGCGGCCAGAAAGAACACGTTGGGGGGATGCCCACCGACACCAGGGACCACGGCATTGTCGATGAAGTCGACTGGGTAAGCAGCTCGAGTGTTCTCAGTGAGAGAAATATCGGAGTAACTTGGCTGACCGGTGGCAGCATCGAGGACCACGTTTTCAAGCACGGAGCCGAAGCGAATGGCACGAAAGATCTGCGGCTCCTTCTCTTCGCTGAGGTCGACGCACTTGGCGTAGCAGCCGCCCTCAAAGTTGAAGATTCCGGCGGGGCTCCAGCCGTGTTCGTCGTCACCAATCAGGCGGCGCTCCGGATCGGCGGAGAGCGTGGTCTTGCCGGTTCCGGAGAGTCCAAAGAACAGTGCGGTTACACCATTTTCGCCGACATTGGCAGAGCAGTGCATCGGAAGCACGTCGCGCTGGGGAAGAAGGAAATTCATGATTCCGAAGATGGATTTCTTCATTTCGCCGGCATATTTGGTGCCGCCAATGAGCACGATGCGGCGAGTGAAATCGGTAAGGATGAAAGCGCCGGTGCGGGTTCCGTCGCGTTCGGGATTGGCCTCGAACTCGGGTGCAGCGATGACGGTGAACTCGGGAACATGCACGGCCAAGTCGGCGGGTTCTGGCCGGATGAAGAGCTGGCGTACAAAGAGGGTGTGCCAGGCATATTCGGCGATGATGCGGATGGGGAGCCGATAGGTTGGGTCCGCTCCAGAGTAAAGATCCTGGACAAACAGGTCGCGCTCCCCCATGTGTTCAAGGACGCGTTCGAGAAGAGCATCGAAGCGTTGGGGTGAAAAGGGTTGGTTCACACGGCCCCAGCTGACGGTGTTGTGAGTCACTTCATCATCAACAATGAATTTGTCTCTGGGACTGCGGCCGGTTCTGGCGCCCGTGGTGGCCACGAAAGCGCCGTTGGCTGCCATGCGACCTTCACCGCGCAACAGTGCGGTTTCAATGAGCTGTGCGGCCTGCATATTTGAATGGACTTGAGGGCCGGCGGCCAGCGCTCGCACTGCCTCGACGATCGAGAGATTCCCCATTGGGCAGATGTCCTTTCTATTAAGTATGAATTGAAAATGAAAGTTAAGATATTGTGCCACAAGAAAAGCTTCAGGAATCAGAGAGCGCTGTGCAAACTAAGATAGCGGCACGTGTGGATTGGGACTGGAGTTTGAGTGTCACCTGTGTGCGGGTCAGATCGTGAGCAAGCTCAAATCTGATGAGGGCGGGGTTTGATCTACCGCAGTTTGGCCCAGATGGCCAGATTGACTCCGACCATCAAAACAGCCGATGCGGGAATGAGCAGGAGAGCTTTCTTGAGCCGCAATGGATCGCCTCCGGCGATTGCGCCGATGATGCGGGAACTGACAGCAAGGCCTGCCCATCCACAGGTGATGGCGAAGCCGATGGCTGTACCGGACATGCGTGGAAATGTATTGCCTACGATGGCCAGAGTGGTTGGGAAGACCGGCGCCATCGTGAGGCCTGCGATAAATACCAGCACAAACGCAACCGTTGGTTTGCAGGTGCGGAGCATGAGAAATGTGGTGACAGCCATGGCAATTGACGCTGCCAGGGTGACATCGACGGCGGGGACCCGGATGAGGATGGGAGAGACCACGGCGCGGCCGATGAGCAGGCCAAGCGCGAATCCGAGAGAGAGGATGTTGAGTGCACGCGACTCTGGAATACCCTGGGCGATGAGATGGCGGGGCAGCCAGTTCCACACGCCGACCTCGCAGGAGACATAGAGAAAGAGGAAGAAGCCGAGCATGAAGAGGAGAGGGCGTCCAAGAACGGAGCCCGCATCGGCGAGGATAAAGCTCGCGGCGCCGGATGGGGCGGGCATGCTGGTAACGGCCTGAACGATCAGGGCGACGATGGTGAGTCCGGCGACAATATAGCAGAGGCGGACCCAATTTCGGTCAAAAAGATTGGCTGAGATGAATGGAGTTGCAAGTCCTCCGAGGCCAAAGAATAGATTGACCAAGTTGAGCGCGGTTGCGCTGTGCGCTCCGCTGATGCTGTTGGCAAGCGCGTTGGCGCCCGTGACGACGATGCCGCCGCCGACTCCGAGCAGAAACAAAAGGAAGACGATGCTGTGGAATCCCTTTGACTTGGGAAGGGAAAAGAGCGCAATCGCGATCAACGCCAAGCCAAGGACAAGGCCGGCCTTGTCGCCCTGAGTATCAAGCAACGGGCCAACCGCAAGCGAGGCAATCATGAGCCCAACGGCCTGTGCGAAGGCGATAGTTCCATTCTGCGTCGGTGTCAGGTGAAAGCGATCGGACAGATCGGGAAGGATCGTGCCCAGCATGGCGGCAATCATTCCATAGACAAAGATGGCGAGGATGGCTGCAAAGATCAACATGCGACTGGATTCCTTTCAATGATTGAATTGCGAATTGGGAATCGAGATGGGATTGCGATTCGATGAATCTCGAGTTGACCCCTGAAGATGGCCAGTTGGAGCAGCCGGTCGACGGACAATTGTAGCGCCCCGCACTATGAGCAGATCAATGTCGCTATCGATGTCGAGAGTTGGGGCTTTGGATTTCAGCAGAAGTATGCCGCCTACGCTACCATGCTCAGGCTCTTCACCTTTCGCCCGACGCGTGCCCTGCTTCGCCGGGTCTGCGCGCTCCAGTAGACTGGTAAGGCGATGAAAGCGGTGTTGAGACTGAGATGGGGCGGGGTGCCGGCCGAGCTGGTTTTGGCGCTGCTTGCCACCGGTTGCGGAACGCCCGGCGCGCCACTGCCGCCCTCGCTGAATCTGCCGGACCCGGTGAGTGATCTCACCGCTGTCCGCACGGGCAACCAGGTTGCGCTTACCTGGACCATGCCCAAACGAAATACGGAAAAGATGCTCCTGAAGAACAGCTTTCTGGTCCGTATCTGTCGCAAGGAGGCTGGGTCAGCCTGCGAAGTTGCTCCGAGCAATCTCACGCTGGCACCCCGAGCTGCGGGGACATTCACAGACACGCTGCCGGCAGCCGAGGCATCGGGGGCACCGCGGCCGCTTTCCTACTTTGTGGAGTTGAACAACGCTCGGGGGCGTTCTGCCGGGCTTTCGAACGCCGCTCAGGTGCTTGCCGGCGAGGCCCCTGCGCCGGTTGTTGGGTTGTCTGCGGAGGTCCGGAAGGTTGGAATGGTCCTCCGTTGGAGGCCGGATGCCACGGTGGACCAACAATCTGCCGCCTCGTTCATTCGTTTGCGCCGGAAGCTGCTGCCCCCCCAAACGGAAGCGAAGCCCAAGGCCCAAACAGGTCTTCCCGCACTGCCCCCTGAGCCGCTGGAGCAGAGCTTCCTTGTTGAGCCAAAGGACGATTCCGACAATTCGAAGGAAGCCGCGGGGCGCGCGCTAGACAGCAGCGTTCGTTTCGGCCAGGTTTATGAGTATCGCGCGCAACGCGTAGCCCGGGTTACGGTTGACGGAAAGACCCTAGAACTGGCGGGACCGCTTTCAGATCCTGTGCGCATTGAGACCCTTGACGTGTTTCCCCCAGCCATCCCAACGGGACTTGCCGCGGTGGCCACGGTGGGATACGCCGCATCGGGGCCATCCATCGATTTGAGTTGGCAGCCCGCCATCGACGCCGATTTGGCCGGCTATGCGGTATATCGGCGCGAGGGTGAAGGTGAATGGAAGCAGATATCACCTTCGTCCCCGGTTGTCGGGCCTGCCTTCCACGATTCCGACGTTCAGGCGGCCCACACCTACAGGTATGCCGTCACGGCCGTCGACCAGGGTGGACACGCGAGCGAGCGCTCGGCCGAAACTGAGGAGGCCGTACCGAGTCCATAAGGCGTGCAGTTTCGCGCCCGGAGTCATGCCGATGAAGTATTGCAGATTTCTGTTCGAAGACAAGGTTCATTACGGCGCCGTGGAAGATCGCGATGGCGAGCCTTGGATTGTGGATCTTACGAGGGCGCCGGAAGACGACCTCGCATTTCGCCTGGCGCACGGAAGGGCCACGTCGTGGAGTTTCAGTTTCGAGCCAATGCCGCTGAGCGCGGCCGAACTGCTGGCTCCCGTGACCCCTTCGAAGATTGTCTGTGTGGGGCGCAACTATCGCGACCACGTGAAGGAACTTGGCAACGAGGTGCCTTCCGAACCGCTTCTGTTTTACAAGCCGCCTTCTTCGCTGCTGAAGCCGGCAGGCGTGGTGCGGATGCCAGCAGCATCGGCACGCATGGACTTCGAGGGAGAGCTAGCGCTGGTGATCGGGCAGCGAACGCATAAACTCAAGGCGGACGCCGACTGGCGCGAAGTGGTGCGCGGCTATACGTTGGCCAACGACATTACCGCTCGCGATTTGCAGAAGAAGGACGGTCAGTGGACCCGCGCCAAGGGATTCGACACATTTTGCCCGGTCGGCCCGGTGGTAAGCGACGAAATCGATCCACAGGCTGGAGTGACAATTGAGACGCGCGTCAACGGCGAATTGCGCCAGAGCGGTTCGACGCTCGATTTCATTTTTTCGATTCCAGCGCTGCTTGCTTATATCAGCGCAGCTATCACGTTGGAACCAGGCGACCTGGTGCTGACCGGGACCCCCGCGGGCGTAGGACCTCTGGCTGCCGGGGATCGCGTGGAAGTGACGATTCCCGGCCTTGGAGTGCTGGCCAACACCGTGGAAGCTGACGCAGATTGATGCGATAGCAGGCGGCGAATGCAACTGGCGTTGATGTCGAGCATCTAAAATAGCTGTACACTGTTGCCGAATGCGCTTTAGACGAGCGCCCTTCCCCAAGGAGGAATCATGCCCCAGAATTTACTCGAACAGCTGCGCAACTACACCGTGGTCGTCGCCGACACGGGCGACATTGAGGCGATGGAAAAGTTTCGCCCTCAGGATGCAACCACCAATCCTTCGTTGATTACAACCGCGGCGCAGATGCCGCAATATCAACCCATCGTCGACGGTGTGCTGATGGACGCGCGTAACGAATTGGGCGAGGGAGCCAGCGACGAGGCAGTGGCCAACCTGGCTTTCAAGGGGCTGGCGATCGCCTTCGGCAAAAAGATTTTGGACATCGTGCCCGGGCGTGTTTCAACGGAAGTGGATGCGCGCCTCTCGTACGACACCGATGCAACGATCGAGCAGGGCCGGGCAATTATTGCGCAGTATGACCACGCGGGAATTGGGCGTGATCGCATCCTGATCAAGATTGCCTCGACGTGGGAAGGCATTCGCGCGGCTGAAGTGCTTGAGAAGGAAGGAATCCACTGTAATCTGACGTTGCTGTTTGGTTTGCACCAGGCCATCGCCGCAGCTGAGGCCGGGGTTACGCTTGTGTCGCCGTTTGTGGGTCGCATTCTGGACTGGTACAAGAAAGATACGGGGAAGGATTACCAGGGAGCTGAAGACCCAGGGGTCATCTCTGTGACCTCGGTCTACAACTACTACAAGAAGTTCGGCTACAAGACGCAGGTGATGGGAGCAAGCTTCCGCAACATTGGCGAGATCAAGGAACTGGCAGGCAACGATCTGCTGACCATCTCGCCGGAGTTGTTGGCCGAGCTTGAAGCCACTGAAGGCGAACTGCCGCGCAAGCTCGATCCTGAAATTGCCAAGACTCTGGTGATTGTGAAGCTTGACGTGGACGAGCCAACGTTTGACGCGATGCACGCGGCGGATCGCATGGCCTCTGACAAGCTGAAGGAGGGCATCGAAGGCTTCTCGGCGGCGCTGGTTAAGCTGGAAACCCTGCTGGCCAAGCGGTTGGCTGAGCTGGAATCACGAGCGCCTGCAGCCGTGTAGCGTATTGGCGCACTTTCCATTGCGAGGGCAGCCTACATGGGCTGCCCTTTGCATTTGGGGGACAGACACCATTTGCAATCGATGTCCCACTCTGCCAAGAAATTTCAAGCACCCTCTTGGCAAACGCAACAAATCCGATAAGCTCAGTGTTACAGCAATGTAAACAAGCAGTGGCTGGGGTCCCCGGCTTCCCTTGAACGTGCATCCAGCCAATGCTTCACAGCAAGCGGCTGCGTGTGCGGCCATGGGAGGTGTGTATGCAGGCCCCGAACAATCCAGCTTCGTCTCAATCAGGCTGGCCTCATCCCCTTGAGCCCTTCTTCCAGCAGGCAGTACGCAATAGCTACGAGGGCAAGCTGGGATTGAACGATCCAGACGTGACCAGTTATGTAGCCCATCTGCTTTGCGAGTTTTCTGAGTCAGACAAGCTGTACAAAGTGCGCGACGAAGTGGGCCGGCCTATCGAAGAGCTGTCTGCGATGATGCTTGCGGCAGACCCGGTCCATGGCTCAGCGCCGTCGTTCGATGCGGAGCGGGCTGTGCGCAAGCACATTGGGGACTATGCACTGTTCGTCGCCGGTATGTATCCCGAAGCCATGGCCTCGAATCGTCGCCAAAGGCGCCGCCAACCCAGCCTCGGCGAACTTATCCAGGCGGGGAAGGAGAGCTACTTCATCGTGAGCCAGTTCAACCTGTTCGAGTATGAGCAGGAAGCGCCGTTGTTTGCGCGGCTGTCCGACCGGTTTGAGCGCTGCATCCTGGGGCTGACGCTGGTTCGCGAAGAACTGGGGCCACGGAAACCGCTGATGCTGCCGCCGACGGTGAACTAGGAATCATCTGTCACGCGATGAGTGTCTTGTTGCTGTCTTTTCGGAATCCCAGGTCTTCGGCCGCGGCGGACGAGACCTGGGATTCTCAAGTTTTTGATTGTTGAGTTGTGAGCTTCGCCTACTCTGACCAGACTCCGAGCACATTGCCTACGCTATCAGAGAAGTGGAACCGTCGACCGCCTGGAAACTCGAAGGTGGGGACAACGATGCTGCCGCCCGTCGCCACAACTGCAGCTTCAGTAGCCGCCAGGTCTGAGGAATAGAGAACAACGAGTGGCGCGGACTTGGGTGGTGCTTCGTGCGGATCGGCCTTGTAGAAGCCGCCGCCCTCAACACCCTGACCGCCGAAGCTGATGTAGTCCGGGCCCCAGTCCTGGAAGGCCCATCCAAAGACAGCGGTGTAGAACTTCTTGGTCCGCTCGATGTCGGTCGACGCGAACTCGATATAGGAAATCTTGTGGTGATTTCCGGGATTGCTCATGGCATCTCTCCTATGTGTTGCAATGCAAAGGGTCGAGGGAAAGGCTGCATGGAATCCGAATGGCGCAGGCACACCTTTCCCGGTGCGCTCCGATACGCCTCCATCCACATTCCCTCAGACGCAGGAGAGTGCAGGTAGAGCCCGCTGATTCTTTCAGGGCGCGGACTGCCGAGGTACGAGAAAAAAGTACCAGAACCCAGCGTGCTGTGCAATCGAAAAACTGCGCCAGCTAAAGGATGTAGCGACTCAAATCCTGATCCTTCACAATGGATGCAACCATCTTCTTTACGTACTCGGCATCGATCAGGAAGACGTTTTCCGAACCAGAGGCGGTCATACGCTCTGAATATGGAAGGGGCGCGGAGGCCTCGTTCCTGATGGTCTCTGACAACACCGCGGCGGCCTCTTCATTCGGTGCGCGACGGGCTACGTCAGGCGCGAGGAAGCTTACGTCTTCAAGCACGCGCTCCATGATGGTGTGCAAGCGGCGGGCGCCGATGTTTTCAGTTTGCTCGTTGACCTTGAAAGCAAACTCGGCCATCTCGCGAAGCGCATCGGAAGAAAACTCCAGGCGTACGCCCTCGGTCTCGAGCAGTGCGGAGTATTGCTTGGTGAGCGAGGCCTTTGGTTCGGTGAGAATGCGCAGGAAGTCATCGACGGTGAGCGATTGCAGTTCAACACGAATGGGAAAGCGGCCCTGTAATTCAGGGATAAGATCGCTGGGCTTGGACACGTGGAATGCGCCGGCGGCAATGAACAAGATGTGGTCGGTGCGCACCATGCCGTAGCGTGTGTTGACGGTGGTTCCTTCGACGATGGGCAAAATATCGCGCTGCACACCTTCGCGCGAAACGTCGGGCCCATGGCCGCCCTCGCGTCCGGCAATTTTGTCGATCTCGTCCAGGAAGATGATGCCGCTGGACTCGACGCGCTCCGTGGCCGCACGATTCACTGAATCCATGTCGATCAGCCGGCCTTCTTCTTCCTGCACCAGGTAGTCGAAGGCGTCGGCAACCTTCATCTTGCGCTTCTTTGCGCCACCGCCGAAGATGTTGGGCAACATGTCCTTGAGGTTCATCTCCATGTCCTCAAGGTTCTGGTTTGAGATGATGCCAAACTGCGGGGTGTTGCGCTCGCGCACGTCGATTTCAACTTGCCGATCATCGAGCTTGCCCTCGCGGAACTGCTGGCGAAGCTTCTCTCGCGAGCGTTGATGGCTCTCGGTACCGGGCAAAGCAAGTTGTTGGCCTTCGGCAGCAGGCTGCGCGGGCGGCGAAGGCGGAGGTGGCAGTAGGACATCAAGCAGGCGCTCCTCGGCGTTCATCTCCGCGCGGTCTTCCACTTCTTCAAGGCGCTCTTCGCGGACCATGTCGATGGAGATCTCGACGAGGTCGCGGATCATCGACTCAACATCGCGCCCGACATAGCCCACCTCGGTGAATTTTGAAGCTTCTACTTTGAGGAACGGCGAGCCTGTCAGCTTGGCCAGCCTGCGCGCGATCTCCGTTTTGCCGACGCCCGTGGGCCCAATCATGATGATGTTCTTGGGCATGATATCGTCGGCCAGATCGGGAGGGAGCTTTTGGCGGCGCTGACGATTGCGCAGTGCGATAGCCACGGCGCGCTTGGCGGCGCGCTGGCCAACAACATGCTTGTCGAGCTCGGTGACGATCTCGCGCGGCGTCAGCTCGTCGAGCGAGAGATCTTGTTCTTCAGCGGAAGCGGGAAGATAAATGGCCATGAATAAATGAGGCTGCGCAACGTGACGCTAGCCTTTCAACTCCTCAATGGTGATGCGATCGTTGGTATAGATGCAGATCTCACCGGCAATTTTCATCGCCTTCTCGGCAATCTCTCGCGCGCTGAGGTCAGTGTTCTCAAGCAGCGCCCGCGCCGCGGCTGTTGCATAGCTGCCGCCGGACCCAATGGCTGCCAAGGGCTCGTCGGGATCGATCACGTCTCCCGAGCCGGAGATCAGAAATGTCTGGCCCTTGTCGGCAACCAGCAGCAGGGCCTCAAGGTTGCGCAACATCTTGTCGGTGCGCCAGTCCTTGGCGAGTTCAACTGCTGCGCGATTCAGGTTGCCTGCAAACTGCTCCAGCTTGGTCTCGAAGCGTCCAAAGAGGGAGAAGGCGTCGGCTGTGGATCCGGCGAACCCGGCGAGAATCTTGTCTTGATAAAGCCGTCGAATCTTCTTCGCTGAATGCTTGAGCACATGATCACCCAATGTGACCTGTCCATCGGCAGCCATCACCACGTCCCCGTTGCGGCGAACGCAAATCACGGTAGTTGAGCGGATTCGGGAATCCTGTGTTGCTGCGGAACTTTTACGGGAAATCAAGGGAAAACCTCCGGAAATCGGCGTCCGGCAGGCCGGAACTGCATCAAAGATGCAGGTATGAGTATATCGCAGCGAGAATCCAGGCGCTGCCCGCAATGTACTTCGCATTTCTCCACGCACTCGCTGGCGTATCCTTTGATTGGGATGATCCCCTGGGAGCAAGACTTGGAGTCCCCCCCCGCACTATGACTTCCCTCACCGTAAATACCTGGGAGATTGTCGCCGGATCGGTCGCGATCGCCGGCGCCGGTGCTGTTGCGCTCTGGCTGATTCTGCGCAAAAGACCCACGGCTGCGGAACTTGAGCACGTGCGACGGCGTTTTCTGGTGCAATCAGGTCGCCTGATCGATGGCATGCTGCTCGACATTTTTGAAGTTGCCGCAGAAGATGGCCGTACCCTGACGATGCTGCTGTTCAGTTACCGCGTTGGCGGCGTCGATTACGAATGCTCGCAGGATATTACCGATATGCAAGGCGTAGTCGACGCAGCCCAGGTACGGGCCGGATTCCCGTGCACAGTTCGATCTCAGCCCGGCAATCCTCAAAACAGCATCGTGGTGGCCGAAGAGTGGTCGGGGCTGCGCGTGGGGCTGCCTGTGCTGCCCACCCATGATGATCCCGAACCCATCGATCTGAGTCATCTGCGCCCGGGGCGAGGATAAGGCAAGCGCGGCTGGCAGCAGATACCCAGCCCCGGTTACACTTGACCTATGCATGCCCATGCAACGCCTTCGGTCGCAGGCGCCAGGCGAACACAATCCGTGCTGCGCATCTCGCTGGTGGCCACGCTTGCCTATGTGGCCGTCACGTTTGTCGCCGGCCTGCGTGCACATTCGCTGGCTCTGCTGTCAGAGGCCGGGCACAATGCTTCCGACTTCCTGGCCCTGCTGCTGAGCTTTGCTGCTGTTTACTTCCAGACGCGGCCCGCGAGTGATTCGAAGACGTTTGGCTATCAGCGCGCTGGGGTGCTGGCTGCTTTCATCAACGCAGGTACGCTCATCGTAATTTCACTTTGGATCGGATTTGAAGCCATCCACCGCCTCAGCGCACCCGTGGCAGTGCAACCCAAGCTGATGATGATTGTGGCTGCCGCAGGCGTGGTAATGAACGGCGTGATTGCCGCCCTGCTTTGGGGCGTGGCCCGCGACGTAAACATGCGCAGCGCCTTTCTTCATATGGCCGGGGATACGCTGTCGACTGCAGCTGTGATTGCCGGTGGCGCGGGTATTCTTTTCACCGGGCAGAACTGGATCGACCCAGTTCTCTCGCTACTGATCGCCGCACTGATTCTTTGGTCCAGCTTTGGAATCGTTCGCGAGACCCTGAACATCCTGCTTGAGGGAACGCCGCGCGGGGTTTCGCTTCCCACGATTCGCGCCGGAATGGAGGCTGTGGACGGGGTCATCAACGTCCACGACCTGCACGTCTGGAGCCTCGGCTCGCAGTCTCGCGCACTGGCCTGTCACGTGACGATCGCCGATATTCCGCCGTCAGAGAGCGCTTGCATTCTGCTCAATCTCCATCACGTGCTCAAGGATCATTTCCACATCAGTCACACTACGATTCAATTTGAACATGTGGGTTGCGACGAACTGGAAGGCTGCGTGGTCCCCATTGAAGAGCTAGCCACTCACGAACCCGGCCACCATCACGGCCACGCGCACTAGAGCCAAGCCGCACCGGAGCAGTTCGAAGGAGGTCTTTGGTTTGATTTGTTTTCGTCTTCGTTCTTGCCTTGCTGTGGCCGCTGTTTGCCTCACACTACTTTCCGATGTGACAGTCTCTTCCCTGGCGCAGGCGCAAAACCAAACCCCTGCACCCGCGGCACAACCTGAAGCGCTTTCGGGCGAATACACAAACGCTTTAGAGCCGGACACGCCGCTCAGCTTTTCTGTCCAAGATGGAAAGCTGGTGTATGAGAGCGAGCGCCAGGTGCCCGTGGAACTGAATCCGATTTCGGGTCTCTCCTTTGGCAATCCGGACGCACAGGAAACCTTGCGCTTTTCGCTCGATCCGACGGGACAAGGCGCCAGCATGGTGCTCACCGACAGATCGAGCAGCACCGTGTACCGGCGCACCGGCGCACCCGTTCATCATCTCTTTCACGACTACCGGCGCGCCGAGGTCATGATTCCCATGCGTGACGGAATCAAGCTTCATGCCGTCATCCTCAAGCCGGCCGATATTGCGGGTCCGCTTCCGATCATTTTGCAACGTACCCCATATGGCTCTGACGTAATTAATCGCACATCCTTCTTCAATTTGCGTCCAGAGATGGCGCGCGCAGGCTACATTTACGTGCTTGAGGACATTCGCGGGCGCTTCAAGAGCGAAGGCGAGTTCGTGATGATGAGGCCGCTGGCCGACCATCACGATCCCAAGGCGGTCGACGAAAGCACGGATGCGTACGCCACTATCGCCTGGCTGGTTGCCAATGTTCCGGGCAACAACGGGCGCGTGGGAGTGACTGGCGTCAGCTATCCGGGATTTCTGACCATAATGGCCGGGATCGATCCGCACCCGGCTGTGAAGGCCATCTCTCCACAGGCACCCATGATCGACGTGTGGATGGGGGACGACTTCTTCCACAATGGAGCCTTCAGACAAAGTTACGGCTACGACTATGTGATGGGCCTGGAGTCAAGCAAGGGAGAAACCGAAGTAAGCTACGGGAAAGACAAGGATGGCAAGCCTGTCGACGGCTTCGACTTTTTTCTCGAATGCGGCTCGTTTGCCTCAGCTGTGAAGAAATCAGGCTCCAAGGTGCTGCCCACCTGGAAGCTTTTCCTTGAGGATCCCGCCTATGACTCCGTCTGGTCTTCGCGTGCGGTCGAGAAAAATCTTCACACAGTTGCTGTTCCCACACTCACCGTGGGCGGCTACTACGACCAGGAGGATATGTACGGCCCGCAAGAGGAATATTCGAGCCTTGAGCCCCACGACACCAACCACCAGAACTTTCTTGTGCTTGGTCCCTGGCGTCATGGCTCCTGGGTCCTCACTGAGCGTCATATCGGCAACATCGACTATACCGAGCCCATCGGCAAGGAGTATCACGCACAATTCGAAGACCGATTTTTCGCCCACTACCTGAAAGACGAACCGGGCTCTGACTCATCCGGCTTCGATCTTGAAGATACGGCCAGCTTCCAAACTGGTTCCAACCAATGGAAGCGCTATGCGCACTTTCCGCCGAAGGAGTCGCAGCCCACGAGCCTGCATCTGCTGGGCGACGGAAAGCTGAGCTGGACCGAGTCGGATGAAAAGATGACAGCGCAGGCCAAGACTAATTATTTGAGCGACCCAGCCGACCCGGTTCCGTATCGCCATCGGCCCATTCAACCCACTTACAGCAATGGCTCGGAGTGGTTCACCTGGTTGACGGAAGATCAGCGCTTTGTCACCAATCGCAAGGACGTGGCCGTGTGGAAGCTTCCAGTGTTGAAGAAAGACCTGGTCATGACAGGCGAGGTTCTCGCAGACATTTACGCTGCAACTACCGGGACCGACAATGACATGGTCGTCAAGCTCATCGACCAGTATCCAGACGACGAGACCGTCTCCGACCCGAAGATGCGCGGCTATCAGCTGATGACCAACGAAGAGATCTTTCGCGGGCGCTATCTGGATTCATTTGAAAAACCCATGCCGCTGCGTTCGGGCTCAATTCACGAATACAGGTTTTCGCTCCATGACGTCGACCATGTCTTCAAGGCAGGACACACTGTGATGGTGGAGATTCAGAGCACATGGTTTCCGCTCTACGACCGCAATCCGCAGACGTTTGTGCCCAACATCATGACCGCGAAGCCGGAGGGCTTCAAACCGGCTACCATCACCATCTACTCAGATGGAGAGCACGACTCCACGCTGCAGGTTCCGCTGATGAACGCTTGCGATCACATTGAGTGCTTTTGAGGGTGCGTGCCGGGCTTGCGAAATGACGCGAGTTCAGTACTCCCAAGGGTTGATGACCGGCACGCCGGCGGCAATGAATGGCGCGGTATCGCGCGTGGCGACGGTGAATCCGTGCACTGCGGCGATAGCGGCAATCTGGCAGTCCGCCGTTGAGATGGGATAGCCCTTGGCTGCCGCGCGGCTCCCCAAGAGAGAGAAAGCAATGGCCGCTTCCCGGTCGAAGGAGAGAAGGCGGTTCGCGAAGAGCTTCAGTTGCAGCGATTGCGCGGCCAGTTCCATGCCGCGCTTGCGCTTGCCCGCGGGAAGAAGCGCGATGCCGATCAACACTTCCGCCAGGTTCACGGCGGTGAGGTAAAGTGTGTCGGGATCCTGTGCGTCGAGCCATCGAATGACGACCGGATCGGCGCGAAGCTTCAACGGTTCCGAGATCACGTTTGTGTCGAGAATGATCATGGCCGGAACTGTTGGGACCAGAATTGTTGAGGCCTGATCATTCGAATTCTGCCGGTTCGATGGAGCTCTGATCGCGCTTGTAGTTGAGTTCTATGCCGCCATAGCGGCGGCCAAAAGCGGCAAGCTCCGATCCGATTTTGAGGCTCGGCTTTTGAGCAACTGCTCCTTCCAGAATCACCCGAATCTCAGCTTCAGTGCTTCGCCCGTTGTGAGCTGCGCGCAGCTTGAGCGCACGATGGGTCTCTTCAGGCAGGTTGCGAATCGTTACGGCGGGCATGAGCTTGTTGCTCCTCTCTCAAATGATATCAATGATAGCATATTGATGCAGGTGATATCAATTCTTAGAGGGCAAGCCAGGCGATCGCAACGACGGCTACCCCAATGATTTGGCTCATTCGATCGGTGAGGGCAAATGCGACCGGGTCTTCATCGAGTTCACCGCGGGATGCCAGCAGCCACACCCGGTTGAGCCAGAGAATCATCAGCGGCACAATCAGCCAGAGCAGGCGCGGTTGGCGATATAGCTTTGTCACGTCGAATCCACTGATGTAAATGGCGAAAACCACCACGGCAGCATAGGCGCTGGCAGTGCCAAAGCTCCGCAACTGCTCCATGTCCGCCAACAAGTATCCGCGGCCGTTCCTGGGCGTCGAATTACTGGCGCGCAGGTTCTCCAATTCGGCAAATCGCTTGACGATGGCGAGAGACAGAAAGAGAAACATCGAGAACCCGGCCAGCCAGTGGGAGATGGGTGTCAATGTGGCCGCACCGCCAGCCAGGAGGCGCAGAATATAAAGCCCGGAGAGGGCAAGCACATCCACCAGCGGAATACGTTTGAGATACCAGGAGTATGCGAGCGTTGTGACAAGGTAAAGCAGCAGCCATGCGTAGAAACCGCCGGGAAGCAGGCGACCGCCAAGCAGTCCCACCATCAAGAAGACCGTTACAATGCACGCCCCGACGAAGGCTGACAGATCCCCTGATGCAAAGGGACGTAGGCGCTTGCGGGGATGACGGCGGTCGGCCTCAAGGTCGAGGAGATCGTTGACAATGTACGCCGCCGAAGCGGTGAGCGAGAAACAGCTGAAGGCCGCAAGTGCTGTGAGCAGCTTGCCTGTGCTGAGTGCGTGTGAAAGGAAAAGCGGGACAAAAATGAGCAGATTCTTTGCCCATTGATGAAGCCGAACAGCCTGCACGAGCGAGTGCAGGAACGGCTTGCCCTCAATGAATTCCTGAGTCGGCTTGATCTTACGGGTTTTGAGCCGTAAGCGCAGGCCCAGAGTGGGATTGGCCACGATTGCCTGGTTGGCGTTGGCCAAGAGCGGCAGATCGGGTGTGTCATTGCCGATGTAGTCAAACGATTTGGAGTCCAGGTGCTGGCGGAGGCTTTCGAGCTTCATGTTACCCGTCAGGTTAGTCGCGCCGTCTGAGCCGAGTACCCCGGCGAAGATGCCCAAGTGCGCGGCCACACGGCGAGCCAGTTGCACGTTCGCACCTGTAGCCAGATAGACTTTCCGCCCTTGTCCACGCTCGCGTTGGAGAAACTTCAGCAGCTTGCGGTTGTAGGGAAGATTGACAACATCGAGAGTGATGGATTCCGTGACGAAGGCTTTGAAGGCGGCCTTGCCGTGAAGGAGCCGGCCCGGCAGTTTGAAGACCAGTGTCGGATGGGTGCGCAAAAGAGCCAGAAGGGTATCTACGAGCGTGTCGGACTTGACCAGCGTCCCATCCAGATCGACACAGAGAGGGCGGAGTGGTTCCTCGGGAGCTTCAATATGAGGCTGGCGCTTGGAGATGGACTCGGGCAACCGCTCTCCTTCGTCGAGGATCGCTGGTTCAAGGTGCAGATGATTTGGTGGAGCTGAGCGGGATCGAACCGCTGGCCTCCTCGTTGCGAACGAGGCGCTCTCCCAGCTGAGCTACAGCCCCACGACTTCATTATTTTAGCAGCGAGTGACAAATCCTGAAAGGCGCTGGCTTCGACTCACCCTCTGCGCAGTCCGGGCGCAGAGGACAAAGCTGCGCATTCGCCCTACAGCTGGTTCATGTTGGCCAGGAACTCGGCGTTGTTGCGGACTTTTTCGAGGCGACTGACAAGCAACTCCATCGCTTCAACCGGCGACAACGGATTGAGTACTTTGCGCAGAATCCAGATGCGCGAGAGATCGTCCTTGGGGATGAGCAGCTCTTCCTTGCGGGTTCCGGAGCGCTGGATGTCGATGGCCGGGAAGACCCGCTTGTCCACGAGTTTGCGGTCAAGAATGATTTCCATGTTGCCGGTGCCCTTGAACTCTTCGAAGATGACTTCATCCATGCGTGAACCGGTATCGACGAGTGCCGTGGCGATGATGGTGAGGGAGCCACCTTCTTCAATGTTGCGGGCCGCGCCAAAGAAGCGCTTGGGGCGTTGCAGTGCATTTGAATCGACGCCGCCAGAGAGCACCTTTCCCGATGGTGGAACGATGGTGTTGTAGGCGCGGGCGAGGCGGGTGATGGAATCCAGCAGGATGACGACATCGCGCTTGTGCTCGACAAGGCGCTTGGCCTTTTCGATGACCATTTCAGCCACTTGCACGTGGCGGGCCGCCGGCTCGTCAAAGGTGGAGCTGATGACTTCGCCTTTCACCGAGCGCTGCATATCCGTGACTTCTTCGGGGCGCTCGTCGATGAGCAGGACGATGAGGACCACTTCTGGATGGTTGGTCGAGACCGAGTTGGCGATGGACTGCAACAGCATGGTCTTGCCGGTGCGGGGAGGAGCGACGATCAATCCGCGCTGTCCCTTGCCTACTGGGGTCAGCAGGTCCATGACACGGCCGCTGATACCCTCGCGGACTGTCTCCATCTTGATGCGTTCCTGCGGATAGAGCGGAGTCAGATTGTCAAAGAGAATCTTGTTGCGGGTCTCTTCAGGCGATTCGAAATTGATGGCCTCGATCTTGACCAGGGCAAAGTACTTCTCGCCTTCGTGCGGCGGACGCACGTTGCCGCTGATAGAGTCGCCGGTCTTGAGATCGAACTTGCGGATCTGCGACGGTGATACGTAGATGTCGTCGGGGCCGGGGAGATAGTTGTAATCCGGCGAGCGCAGAAATCCGTAGCCGTCGGGCAGAATCTCGAGCACGCCTTCGGCGAAGATGTGGCCTTCCTTTTCGCTTTGTGCCTGGAGGATCTTGAAGATCAGATCCTGTTTGCGAAGGCCGCTGGCCCCGGGGATTTCCAAGGTGCGCGCAATACGGCTCAATTCGGTGATGTTCTTCTCTTTTAGTTCAGCGATGGTCATGTTTACCTGCAATATGGAGGGATGTTTGTGAAGGGGTACTCGAAGGGGAATTGCTCCAGGGGGATGCCGGAAGGGGGTTCAAAAAAGCTGTGAGCGCGAGCCGAAGTTGAAGCCTCTCCCAGGAATGCGGGAAAAGATCGAAACCCCGGAGGTGAGCAGCCTTCTTTGCCAGAAGGCCGCCTTGGAATCGTTGCCTGAATCAACTATACCCTTTGGAAAAGGCCGTTAGGCGGCGCGACGCCGCTCGACCGGCTGGGCCGCGGCTGCCACTACGGGCGACACGGTACCGGGATTTGCTGTGTGAAAGCGGTCCAAGACCTCATTCGTGGTGTCCTGCAGCCGTGTATTCGGCTTGTGCAGCTTGCGGGTAGCCTTGCTAGCCAGTTGACAGAGCTGGTAGCGATTGGACACATGAGAAAGTGCCCCAAAAACTAAATCGGAACGCATTCCATTTTCTCCTTCTTCAATTGCTGCCCGGTCGGAACTACGTACGCCGCCGGTGCAGAACGGGGAGGCAATACGAACCGGGGCCGCCCCAAGAATTCAGTTCTCAAACCTTAGACGCTCGAAATGTGCATCAAGTTCAAAAATATTGACACACAATCGCACGCCGTCGAACAGCATCATGCCGTATCAGGGAACCACATTGCCGCTTCGGGAATCCATGCGCCCTGCATTCCCATTCCGGTAAACGTTAAACACACCGGGGCATCAACGGATGAGCCTCAGCTCAATATGATGCGGGAAATGACAGATGGGGCGCGAGAAATCGCACAGTTCAATCTGCCCTTTTATGGATGGCACTCATGAATGTATACCGAGATCGGCTCCGGGTCAACTGTTTTTTACAGGTTTTTGAGCGTGGGGGAGAGGCTGGAACCGCCGCGGTTACTGAGCCATCAACCTATTACAATTCAATGAGATGCGAGGGTAAAATCGAGACAGAATCTGTCGCCGGGATGGACAGATTGGCCTCTACAGTGTTCATGGCAGTGCGGAACCCGGCTGGTTCCTCAAGCTCCTGGATCTAAAGCTCTCTGTGGAAATTCGTATCTACTTAGCACTTTTGCCTGCGTTAGGCTTGCGAGCCTGCCGGAACACCACAACCCTGCCGTCTGGATCGCGCAGGCAAGGTTCACCGTTCTAGTCTGTCCCGCACCCAGTTTGACGGTGGCCGTTCGCTCTTTGGGGCCTTGCAAACGTCTCATCAAGCCGGAAGACGCAGAGGAACAACATGAAAACAAAGGGGATTGCTGACAACACCGGGTCTCGTGCGGAATTCAGAATTGTTGTCTCCATACCTGGCCTTTACTTCCTGGACCTGTTGGAAATGTCTCTCCCGCAGCTATGGCATCTATCGGCCAGGGATTAGAGAACACTCAATGCCGAAAGTCACATTGAGGCACAAAGACGAAATGGAGGAGGGGACCGCAAAGCTGCAGGAAAGCTGCCGGGTCTCTCCTTCACAATCCAGGAGACTACAGCGCTGGTGTCCAGTGTGCTGGAACACATTCGTGATTCTTGATAGATGTGTATTATTGTGCTGGGTTTCTAAAAGACTCTTAAGGACACATGTAGGTCCATTTGTCGACGAGAGGCGCATTCGCGGCTGAGGAGTCCGATTGACTGCCTACAAGCCCCGAGCGAAGCCGGCAGGAATAGGAGCCGGCACAATGCGCCCTTGCGGGGCATAGGCCCCACGATGATGGAGATCGGCATGTGTTGAAGAGGGGTACCTCCGCCATGACCGCATCAAGCTGTTCTACCCGCTTTATTTCTTACTCGATTTGCAGGGCTTACGGGCTGGTCAGGATCGGGATCTCGGCGCTGCTATTTGTGCTGCCGGTTCTGGGCCTGCAGGCGCGCGCGCAAACCACCACCATCAGCGGCACGGTCTACGATCCGCGAACGAATGTAAACTCACTCCCTCTGCCGGGCGTACTGGTGTACGTGACAACCGGGACAGTGGCGCCACTTACGCCTGGGGTGCAGTGTCTTACTTCCTCAAGCTCGTCTCCTGGCGGCAACGGCGTTGTCAGTTACACCAACACCGCCGTAGACGGCACTTTCACGCTGACCAATGTGCCCGTAAACGCGACCTACACATTGGTGATCCAGGCGGGCAAGTGGCGGCGGCAATTCACTGAGACGGTTGCCACCATTCCCCTGACTGGGCTTGCGTTGCATATGCCCTCAGACCACACGCAGGGCGATATTCCTTTGATTGCCATTGCGACGGGCTCTGTGGATGGCCTGGAGTGTGTATTGCGCGATATGGGCATTGCCGATACAGAATTTACCGACGACAACGGCACGACCGGAGGGCGCATCCATCTTTACACCGGCAGCGCATCCTCCGGCGTAGAAATCAATGCGTCGACTCCGACCGAAAACACGCTGATGGGGACGGCGACGAATTCGTCACTTCTCAACAGCTACGACGTAGTGATGTTTCCATGTCAAGGGACTCCAAGTGGTCAAGCAAACCCGGCCGCCGCGGCCAATCTGTTGAATTATGCGAATGCCGGCGGCCGCATCTTTGCAACTCACTACAGCTTTGCGTGGCTGAACCCCGGCGTCCCGTACGATTCGGATTTCCCACCGGTCGCGAATTGGGGTTCAGGCCCCAATCCCATCGACGGGCCGGCCACGATCAATACTGGCTTCAACGACGGCGCGACACTCGCCCAGTGGCTGCTGAATTCCGGCGCATCGACTGCCTATGGACAGGTGAATCTCACCAATACGAGAAACGACCTCACTGCCATCATCCCGCCGACGCAGCCCTGGGCAACGCTCAACTCCAATAACGACATCATGCAATTGACCTTCAACACGCCGGTAGGAGCGCCCGCGGCGAACCAATGCGGGCGAGTGTTGTTCAACGAGTACCACGTGTATAATATTTCGGTTCTGCCGGGTGAACTCTTCCCCGTTGAGTGTTCCGGTGTAGGCAAGATGACTCCACAGGAGGAAATGCTGGAGTATGCGCTCTACGATCTGTCGTCGTTTGTGACGCCCGTGATTGTGCCCACACTCTCCATCACGTTTAACCCGAGCCCGATGGTCGTGGATCAAGGCGAGAACGGCGATATGGTGACGGTGAATGTGACAAATACCAGCACGACAACGCCAATCGACAGCACTCCGCTTTTGACTCTGACTTTGCCAGCGGGGCTGACGGCTACCGCACTGACAGATCCGACCGGTGGCTGGATCTGTACTTTGAGTACCTTGAGCTGCATTCGGTCCAATGGCATACCGGCAAGCGGGAGCGATTCTGTGGTCCTTACTGTGAATGTCCCTCCATATCCGGCGGGAGGCCTGACAAGCTACACGGGTTCGATCGGTGTGACAGTCTCAAGCGCAAATTTCTCAAATAATGTAACGGCGTCCGATACGGTCGTATTTCAGCAGCCGCCTGCGATCACCTGGCCGACACCGGCGCCAATCGTTTATGGAACCGCGCTGACCGGGACGCAACTGAATGCGACTTCGCCAGTGGCCGGGAGCTTCAGCTATTCTCCTGCAGCTGGTACGGTGCTGGCCGTGGGATCGCAAACTCTCAAGGTTCTATTTACCCCGACGGACACAACGGATTACACGACTTCGACGGCAAGCGTTACGCTCAACGTGATTCCGGCGACGCCGGGTTTGACGGTGACCTCATCGCCTAACCCGGGCTTCCTGTCAAACCCAATCACGTTTACGGCTGCGATTTCCGCTCTCTCGGTTTTGCCGACGGGTACGGTGACGTTTTACGACGGGACGACTCAGATTGGATCAGGTACGGTGAGCGCGGGGATGGCGACTTGCACGACATCGGCGCTGATCGCGGGAGCGCACTCGATTACCGCTGTGTATTCCGGTGACAGCAGCTATGGACCGGCCACCAGCGGAATGATTTCAGAGACTATTCAGGACTTCAAACTTGCTGAATCGGGCGGGAGCGTCACCGCTGGCCCGGTGACGACTTATCCGCTCTTGATTACGCCGGTCGGCGGTGCAACGCTACCTGGGGCAGTAATCATGAGCGTGACTGGAACTCCGTTAGGAGTGACTCCGGTGTTTACTCCGGGCACGGTTACGGCAAACTCCGGGACGACGTCTGTGACGCTGCAAATGGAGTCGCCGGACCAATTGGGAAGTCGACCGGCGCGTGGACCCTTTGGAAGCGGCACGTTGCCTGTCGCGCTTGGGATGTTCCTGCTGCCATTTGCAGCGCTGATGCGCAAGACGGCTTGTCGCTGGAGCAAAATGGTGGTCCTGGCTCTGATGAGCGCAGCCCTCGCGGTGGGATTGACGGGCTGCGGTGGTGTCATTCTGACTCCGCAGACTTCTACACTGACCATTATTGCGACGTCCGGCAACCTGTCGCATTCGATCACGGTGAGTCTTACGGTGCAATAAGTGTCTGCAATTTGAGGTCAACGCCCCCGGGCCAAGCGACTCGGGGGCGTTGACGTTTCAGGCTCAATTCGAAAGCTTGCTTGAGCGAAACCAGGGTTGCTGTATCCTTTTGAATTTCATGCGGGGTAGCCGCTCCCTGGGGGTCGCGTCAACTTGAATGCAGCTTCTTTGAGACACTCCATCCCTGGTTTCGCTTTAGCTGCGGCGCGTGCGAACGGCGCCAGCAAGTTCGGCCAGCAGGGTGTGGGTTTCAGGCCAGTCGATGCAGGCATCGGTGATGCTCTGGCCGTATACGAGGGGCTGGCCTGGTGTGAGCTTCTGCGCGCCGGCAACCAGGTTGCTCTCGATCATGACGCCGATGATGTGTGGGTTTCCCTTTCTAATCTGGCCGGCTACGTCGTGGCAGACGGAGGCCTGCCGGCGGTAGTCCTTACTGCTGTTGGCGTGGCTGAAATCGATCATGATGTTGGGCTGGATGGCAGCCTTCTGCATTTGTTCGACGGTTTGGGCGACGCTCTCGGCGGTGTAGTTGACCATATTGCGTCCGCCGCGCAGGATGATATGGCAATCGGGATTCCCGGCGGTGACGAAGATGGCGGATTGCCCATGCTTGGTGTGACCTAGGAACGTGTGGGAGTTTGCGGCGGACTGGATCGCGTCAATGGCGACCTGCACGTCACCAGAGGTGGCGTTTTTGAAGCCGACTGGGCAGGACACGCCGGAGACGAGTTGGCGGTGAACCTGGCTCTCAGTGGTGCGCGCGCCGATGGCTCCCCAACTGACCAAGCCGGCGATGTACTGCGGAGAGATCATGTCGAGGAACTCGGTTCCAGTGGGCACGCCCATTTCGGCGAGGTCAAGGAGCAGGCGGCGGGCTTGGCGGAGGCCGTCGTTGATCTTGAAGGATTGGTCGAGGAAGGGATCGTTGATCAGGCCCTTCCATCCAATAGTAGTCCGGGGCTTCTCAAAGTAGACGCGCATGACAATGCGGAGGTCGTCGGAGAATTCGGCGATGGCGGTCTTGAGCAGAGCGGCATACTCGCGGGCGGCCTTGGTGTCGTGAATGGAGCACGGGCCGACGAGAACCAGGAGGCGCGGATCGCGACGATTGAGGATTTGGGTGATCTCAGCGCGGGCGTTAAAAATGGTGGCCGTGGCGGCTTCAGAGACTGGGTATTCTTCCTCAAGAAAGACAGGAGGAAGAACGACTTTGGTCCATAGGATACGAACGTCTTCAATTGTTTGAAGCATGACAGTTTTCCTTGCGGTGGGCGGCTCCATGTGAGGAATCGCCGCGGTTTGTAAATCGACAAACATTACCTGGAGACTTCTAAGACTGCCGCATTGGGTCGGTGGTCGGCAAGTTTCAACGAGGCGTGTAGAGTCGCTCACCAGCTTCAATGGCCACGGGCATCTGGTTCTGATCCGGCGGCAAGGGGCAACTGGCGTAGGTTGTGTAGGCGCAAGGTGGGTTTTCGAGCTTATTGAAGTCGAGTGTCAACATGCCGGGTTGGTCCAACCCGTGATCCGGGAGGCCGGTATGCAGATACCGTGCGGTCTTATAGGTGGTGATCTGGCTGGTCACGTCGGTGAGGATGAAGAACAGCGTGCCGTTCGCACCAGGCTCCGTTACCGGCTCGAGATTCATGGGTTGGTCGTCAAGGACGAACTCGACGAAGCCCGGGGATGGAAAGTCAAGGGTGTTGCCGAGGACGGTGGGAATCTTGACCATGCGCGGCGGGCTGTAGGGAGTCCAGGTTGCGATGACGCGAAATTTGGGGTCGGGTGCGTACCAATTGAGACCGTGGAAGCCGGTGCGCAGGGGCGAGTCCGCGTCTTTGACACTGACCAAATAGCGGCCGCCTCGTGCAAGAACCACCACGGTCAGGCCGTGCCAGGTGATCACTGGGGGTGAATCGCTGTCTACTGCGAGATGGCCCTCGACTGCGGGTTTGTCGTCGATCCTCAGGTCGGGAGGAAACCCTCCTGTGGGCGCATACAGTTGGACGGTCATCGCGTTCGGGGCAGTGCCGCTGATTGTGATGGCGCCAATGTGATCGGGAACCTTGTCGTGGACTTGAATCTGATTGTCCGCGGCCGCTCCGAAGGAGTTTGTGCCGGGTTTGAGCCATTCCATGTCGATGAGGGACAGCCAGCCATCCGGGGCGTCGACCAGCCGCTCCCGCGCTGCACGCCAATCGGCCAGGCCTTGGAGCCACTTTGAGTCGACTGGCGTGGCAGCTGGAATGGTTGTCGGAGTGTCGGTCGTTGGGGTCGAGGGTGGAGTGTCCTGCGCAAGTGCGGGACATGCCTGCAGGAAGGCGCAGCATGCAAGCAGAATCGCGAGACAACAAACTGACGGGCCAAGATGCCGCCCTCTCCCTGGCAAACGACGTGTCATGATTCGACGCTCCTCTTAGTCAGGTTCAGTCTCGCTCTGAGATAGTCATAGGCGCTTGCGACCTGTCAACGGCGACCGGGTGACCAGGCTCACCGGGCCATGGTATCAATTTGCTTTAAAGGCTGTTCATATTATGACTTGTCAGGAGTTGATCGGGGATGGGGTAGACTTCAAATCGAGTATTTCCCCTGGGTTTGAATGAGGTAATTCTCATGAGCAAGGTCGGCTCAATCTGTCTCATTCTCATTTTGTGTTTGCCAGCTTTGCCTCGAGCGCAGCAGGCAGGCGCAGCGGCGGGAGCGGTGGCCCAGGCTGCACCCACGCCGGTCCCTGCAGAGGGCCGCATCAAGATGGATGTCGTGGTGCCGGATCATGCGGGCAAGCCGGTATCCGGGCTGGAGCTCAGTGACTTTACGCTGCTGGATAACGGGCAACCAACCAAGATCATTTCTTTTCGCGCAACGAACGGAACTGTCCGCCAGGGGGCTCCACCGGCAGAGGTCATTCTGCTCATCGATTCAGTCAACATGAAGGTCACGTACGTAGACCGCGCGCGGGAAGAGATCGAGAAGTTCTTGCGCGAGGAAGGCGGACATCTCGCCCAACCCGTGTCGGTCTTCCTGTTCACCAATGAAGGTGTAAAGGTCCTGCTTCAGCCGTCCACTGACGGCAACGCGCTGGCGGCACAACTGGAGCATGCCAGCGGCAACCTGCGCACGATTGGCGAATCGGGAGCGGCATGGGGCGCAGTCGAGCGCTTTCAGACCTCGGTTCAGGCGCTCACCATTGTGGCGAAGAGTGAAACCAGGCGGCCTTACAGGAAATTGCTCATCTGGGTCGGACCTGGCTGGCCAAGCCTGGAGTCTGTAAGCATTCAAGCCACATCCAAGGGCCAACAACAGTTTTTCGATTGGATTGTCGAGCTTTCTAATAAACTGCGCGACGCTCGCACCTCCGTCTACAGCATTTCGTTGGGAGAGCCCGACGCGAGTTCGTATCGTTACAGGGACTTCCTTAAAGGGGTGAAAACTGCCGATAGAACGAGTCCTGGCAATCTCGGCTTGCGCGTGGTTGCAACTCAGAGTGGTGGTCGCGTGTTCGGCCCGGATAATGACCTTGCGGGACAGATTGAAAGCTGTGTGCGGGACGCGAGTGCATTCTATACGCTGACATTCGATCCTCCGCGGGCAGAGAAGCCGAATGAGTACCACGAACTGAAGGTCGAAGTCGGCAAACCCGAGCTCATAGGGTGGACCATCACGGGCTATTACAACCAACCGTAGGCCGAGAACGGCTGTCGATCCGGATCTGGCGTGAGCCTGCACAATCAATCGGCCCTAACTGGGATTAGAATCTGAGGGTCACAGGAACAGCAACGATTGCGCTCCTTCACTTCACGGACGCGGATCAAGAAGAAGGGCAATGCGCCAGCCAGGGTTAAGGATCTTCTCGCCAGTACTGATGATTTGTTTTACGGGTTTGGTGTGCGCGCAGTCCGGCGCTCCCAAGGGACAGGCGACGCCAGGAGGAGAAGCGCTTCAGGGAGACATGCTCAAGCAACTGCTTCCAGGACTTGGTCAGCAACGAACGAGCACTTTCGATGCTACCGAGGGGATGCTGAAACTTGACGTTGTGGTGACTGATTCGTCGGGAAAGCCAGTGACAGGGCTCAGGCCCGAAGACTTCACGTTGCTGGACAACGGACTGCCGGAGAAGGTCGTCAAGTTTCATGCGTTCGATGGAGCAACGGCCAAGCCGGACCCGCCTGTTGAATTGATTCTGGTGATCGATGGAGTGAACCTGCCGGGTCAGCAGGTGTCTCGGGTTGAAGAGGAGATCGGGAGGTTTCTGCGACTTAATGGCGGTCATCTGTCCCAACCAGTTTTGATTTATCGTCTTTCTGCGGGGATCTTATCGGTTACGCAAGGACCTTCGACCGATGGCAATGCATTGGCTGAGGAGATGGTTCACAAGATCCAGTTGCGCGAAGTCTGGGCTCACTCCCCAGATCAGTATGTTGACGCCACACAGTTGTCCCGAGCGGTGTCTTCTTTTTATCGAAACGAAACGTCGCTGGCAGCTCTGGGTGCGATGACTCTGGAAGAACGGCGAAGGCCGGGCAGAAAGCTGATGGTCTGGTTGAGCGGTGGCTGGCCGGTGTTGCAAGGGAGTGACATCGATTCGTTCGATTGGGTCACGGAGTTTTCAACCCGACTGCGTGAGGCTCGGATCTCCCTATCCAGTGTCACCTGCTGGCCGTACCCAGTTCGCGGATTTCCCTACCAATTTTTCATGCAAGGAACCAGGCCGGCGCGGCGAGTGAATACCGATTATCTGATCCAGAGTATGGCTTTAGAGGTACTTGCGACACAAAGTGGTGGTCGCGTTGTGGAACCGGAGGCCGATATGGCGGCCCAGATCAAAGGCCTCGTGGAGCAGGCGAACGCCTTTTACACGCTCTCGTTCGACCCGCCGCGCACGGATCAGGTTGATGAGTATCACGATTTGAAGGTGCAGGTGAGCAAGCCGGGGCTGGAAGCCCGAACGAACAACGGGTACTACGATCAACCGTCGTATTACAATCAACAGACGCGTACAACCGAGCGAGTAACGGTGGATCAGTTGGAGCAACGACTGGCGGCAGTGCGTGAACGGTCGGACTCGGCGATGGCTGACGAACTTTCCGGCCTGGAGTTGACTGAGCGGATCAGCAGCACGCAACTCGCTGATTTGAAGGCTCGACTGCGGGGCACCAAGGCCAGCGCCGCGCTTGTAGCATTGGCCGATGCTTCGACCTTCCTGAATCCTCCCGAGGCGAAGGTCATCGACACTGCGATGCCGACCATGGCCGCGCAACGGGAGATGCTCGCAAAGACAATTGACTACTTGAGCAACACGATTCCCAAGCTGCCAAACTTTTTTGCGACGCGAAGCACTGTCCGCTACCGGGAGACTTCGCAGAAAGATAGCGTGGTTTGGAAGACCACGACAGGCGATCAAATGGTGCATGACGAAGCAATCTCGACCGCAACGGTGCTCTATCGCGATGGGTTCGACGTGGTGGATGCCGAGGCGGTAAAGGGGAAGAAGGCAAAGAAGGAACGCAGCATGGAAACCAGGGGCACGTTCGGGCCGATTCTCAGCACCGTGATTCTGGATGTGTCCCACGGCGGTGATTTGAGATGGAGCCGGTGGGAGCAAGGCGCAGGCGGGGTGCGAGCGGTGTTTCGATACGTTGTTCCGAAGGAGAAATCACACTACGAGCTCACCTACTGTTGCCTGACGGAAGGCGATGGAACGACCATTTTCAAGCTAAAGCCCGGGTACCATGGGGAACTGATGATCGACACAGACAGCGGAGCCATCCTGAGGCTGACTGTCGAGGCGGACCTAGAGCCCATGATGCCGCTTATGCTGTCGAACATCATGGTGCAGTATGGACCGGAGACGATCGGCGGGAATACCTACATCTGTCCAGCACGCAGCGTTTCTCTTTGGCGGGGACGGAGAAGTGTGCAGGTGCATGAATGGGGCGAGAGCTTCAGGGTGTACGGGCCGTTTGAGACGATGCTGGACGATGTCTCGTTTGGGGACTATCACATGTTCCGCGGGGAAGCGCGGGTGCTGACTGGATTTGACGAGAGCACTGATGGGAAGCCATCCGATTCCGGCAAAGGCGGAGGAGCGACCCCAGCGCCCAAAAACTGAACTCTGAAAGTAACGGGGAGCCCGGCGGGTCTCCTTGACAGTCATTCAAGTGAACCCTAGAATTAAGAAGGACAGCTATATTCTTTTTCAAGCGCAAATGCTTGATGGACAAGAGCTTAGTCTGCCGATTTCGGGGTTGCCCGCAACATTGAAAGCGGATTAGTTCTGGGCTAGCGGGATGGAGAGCAGGGAAGATGTCGGATGCGCGTGTCAGCCCGCGAGAGCGGCTGGTGCTTACGGCGATCATCGAGCAGTACATCGCAACTGGGGAGCCTGTGGCTTCGCAGGCGGTGGCCCTCAGCTTTGCCGACCGCGAGGGATTGAGTTCGGCCACTATCCGGAACGTGATGGCTACGCTGGGTGAGGCAGGACTGCTGGAGCAGCCGCATACGTCGGCAGGACGAGTTCCGACTGCGGCGGCGTTTCGATACTACGTGGAACAGATTACCCGGCCTGATTCCCAATTGGGTCGTGTGAGTGGCGGCGCCCAGGCGGGCGGCTCGCTGCCTCAAAGTGGCATTGGTGCTCAGCCGTTAAGTGAGGCGCGGCGAGGGCAGATTGAGGAAGGATTTACAGGCGTTACCAGCTCGCATGATTACTTGGAGCGCACCTCGCATGTGCTGGCGCTGATCTCGAGCGGCCTGGGCGTGGCGCTGGCCAGCTCCACAGCGGGGCAGGTGTTGGAACACATTCATTTCTCGCGTCTGTCGACGGGGCGTGTGCTTGCGGTGGTTGTTACACAGGCAGGCGCGGTGCTGGACCGCGTGCTGACCCTGGACCGGGAGCTTTCGCACACGGAGCTGGAGACTGCTGCTCGCTACATGAACGAGAACTTCCGTGGATGGCCGATCGATCGGGCACGGTCAGAGATCGGGCGACGGGTGGATGTGGAGCGGCAGGCGTACAACCAGATGCTGTCGTCTGTGGAAGAACTCTGCCGCAAGGGGGCACTGGCTGGAGGCGAGGCAGGACCGGCCATTTTTGTGGACGGAATGGCGAATTTGATTACCGCCGAACTGGACAGGGAACGGCTGCGGCAGATGCTGTTGGCTTTGGAAGCCAAGCAGCGGCTGGTGGAGTTGTTGACCGCGTATGTGGATGGCCGTCAGCAGGAGGTGCGCGTGGTGGTGGGTCTCGACGAGGCTTCGCCGGCGATGCAGGACCTGGTGCTGATTGGGGCTTCTGCACGGCTGGGTGGTGCCAATCTGGGAACTGTCGCCGTAATTGCACCGACGCGCATTCAATATCAGGAGATGATTCAGGCAGTGCGATACATTGCGAAGCTCTCCGAGCGCATTCTAGAAGTACCGGCAGAGCAGGAATTCCATTAGGCTGGTTCCCACGACCGGACCGGGCTTAGCCGACGATCTCAAACAGCCTTCGCGACCCGCAGACAGAGCGGCGACCGGCGCACAAATTATCATGGAATCAGGCAGGATTGATGTTTCGGAGAACACGCAGAGTTATGCCAGAACATGAAACAGAGTTGACGTTGGTGGAACCGGCGGAGAGCCGGGACGCCGAGGTTGCCGAAGTAGCAGGGAACGACACCGTCGCTGACGCAGGGGGGACTGCCGCGCCGACCGCTGGCGATGCGACAGTGAGCCGCGCGGAATACGACCAGCTGAAGACGGAGCGGGACCAGTTGCTGGACCGACTGGCGCGTTTGCAGGCTGAGTTTGAAAATGCCCGCAAGCGAGCAGAGCGCGAGCGGACGGAGTTTCGCGACTATGCGACGGGCAGCGTTGTGGAGCAGTTTCTGCCGGTGGTGGACAACTTTGAGTTGGCGCTGAAATCCGACGGTTCGGCGGCCCAGTTGCGGCACGGGGTGGAGCTAATTGTGAAGCAGATGGAGGAGATTCTGCGGCAGATGCAGGTGACTCCGGTTGCCACGGTTGGCGAGGCCTTCGATCCGCGATTGCATGAGGCACTTGGCAGCGTGGATCGCGACGATCTGCCTGACCAGCACGTTGCCGAGGAGATTCGCCGCGGTTACCGGCTGCGGGAGCGGCTTTTGCGGCCGGCGCTGGTGCGCGTAGCCCACAACACGAAACAGGTCAGCGAGTGAGATCCAAGACGAATGGGTGCTAATACACGAGTGAGTAAAGCAGACTATTACGAAGTTCTCGGTGTTTCTCGCGAAGCCAGCGACCAGGAATTGAAGAGCGCTTATCGCAAGCAGGCGCTCAAATACCATCCTGACCGCAACCCTGGCGATCACGCAGCCGAGGAGAAGTTCAAGACGGCGAGCGAAGCATATCAGGTGCTGAGCGACGCCGACAAACGGGCAGTCTACGACCGTTATGGGCATGCAGGGCTGGGCGGACAGGGTTCCGGGTTTGGATCTGGGCCGTTTACGGGCTCCGTGGACATTGGCGACATCTTCGGCGATCTGTTCGGGGAGATGTTCAGCGTAGGTGGCACGCAGCGTGGATCGCGGCAAAGGCGTGGCGACGACCTGCGCTTTGACCTCACCATTGATTTTGAGGACGCATTTTTCGGGATCGAGACCGAGGTAAAGATTCGGCGGCTAGAGACATGCGCAACGTGCAATGGCCGAGGCAGCGCGTCGGGCCGCGGTCCAAACGCCTGCGGCCAATGCCAGGGGCGCGGACAGATTCGCTACCAGCAGGGATTCTTCTCAGTGGCTCGCACCTGCGGAGCTTGCGGCGGTTCAGGTCAGGTGATTGGCGATCCCTGCCATGCCTGCCGTGGCGAGACACGCATCACAAACGAGCTTAAACTCACGGTCAAAGTGCCGCCAGGGGTGGAGGAAGGAACACGCATTCGCTACGCGGGCGAAGGCGACGCCGGGCGCTCGGGCGCTCCCAGGGGCGATCTGTACGTGGTGCTTGGGATTCGTCCGCACGACTTTTTCGAGCGGAACGGCTACGACCTGCACTGCGTGATTCCCATCAGCTTTCCGCAGGCAGCATTGGGAGCCGAGTTCGAAATACCGGGCATCGACGGGCCCGTGAACCTGAAGATTCCCGAAGGCACGCAAAGCGGCAGGGAGTTGCGCGTTCGCGGGCGCGGCATCCCTTATCTGAATGAAAAGGGCCACGGTGACCTGATCGTGAAGGTGCTGGTGCAGATTCCCAGAAAGCTCAGCCGCCCGCAGCGAGAGCTGGTGAACAAGCTGGCCGAGTCGCTTACGGTGGACAACAAACCGGCATCACCAGGATTGCTGGACAAGATGAAAGATTTGTTCAACTAGGAGCGTGCTTCAAGCATCCTTTATGTCAAGGGACGGCGAGTGAGTGCCGTTTCAAGCTGGGTTCCCCTGGTCGTTCTTTCTCAGAATTCGCGGTAACATGGAAGCAGATGTATGGCGATTCACGACCCCATTTCGGCCCTTCTCTAGCGGCGCCCGCCGCATACACGTGTTCTCTGCCCATTTCCCGAATACCCGAGAGAAAGTACGAAGGCGCCCGTTGCCGGGCCGATGAGGTTTCCCATGATCGATCGTTTGGAACAGATGGAGCAGCGCTACGAGGAGCTCTCTGCGCAACTCGGGATGCCCGAGATCATTACCGACCACGAAAAGTATCAGAGGGCGGGCAGAGCTCTGCGTGAGCTTGAAGGTCCGGTGATGAAGTTTCGCGAGCTCAAGGAAGTTCGCCAGGGGCTGGCCGAAGCGCGCGCCATGCTAACGGAAACAGATCCGGAGATGCGCGCGATGGCGGAGGAAGAGATTGCGGCCCTCGCTCCGCGTGAACCGATTCTTGAAGAAGAGATCAAGGTCCTGTTGTTGCCCAAGGATCCGAACGACGAAAAGAACGTCATTCTCGAAATCCGCGCAGGCACCGGCGGCGATGAGGCCTCACTGTTTGCTGCCGAAGTGTTTCGCATGTACCAGCGCTTCGCTGAGCAGCACAAATGGAAGATTGAGGTTCTCTCTACGTCCGAGTCAGGCGTAGGCGGGTACAAGGAAGTAATCGCGATTATTGAAGGCGAGCGAGTCTACTCGCAGATGAAGTGGGAGAGCGGCGTGCATCGAGTGCAGCGCGTTCCTGCTACCGAGACCCAGGGCAGGGTCCATACATCAGCGATTACGGTGGCCGTACTGCCCGAGGCGGAGGACGTGGATATCAAGATCGAAGCCAAGGACATTCGCATCGACACCTTCTGCAGTTCGGGTCCCGGCGGCCAGTCGGTGAACACGACGTATTCGGCGGTTCGCATTACTCACATTCCCACCAACACAGTGGTGAGTTGCCAGGATGAGAAATCGCAGATCAAGAATCGCGACAAGGGGATGCGCGTGCTGCGCTCTCGCCTGTACGAAATGGAGATGGAGCGCCAGAATGCGGAGTTGGCGAAGGCTCGCAAGCAGCAGGTGGGTACGGGCGACCGCAGCGAAAAGATCCGCACGTACAACTTTCCGCAGAATCGGCTTACCGACCATCGCATCGGACTCACGCTGCACCAGCTTGACCTGGTGATGGAAGGGCGGCTTCAGCCCATTGTGGATGCACTCATCACCCACTACCAGGCCGAGCAGTTGAAGGCTGACAACACCCAGGCCGCGTAAGCTTTGGCCATCCTGCGCAACCTCGTGGTTGATGGTGCAACTCGCCTGTCGCTCGGTCCGCATCCTGACCGAGCCAGTCAGGATGCGGAGGCGCTGCTAATTCATACTCTGGGCAAAGACAAGGCCTGGCTGATGGCCCATGCAGGGGAAGAGACTCCCGCTGCATGGGCCGTTCGATATACGGAAATGCTCAAACGCCGTTGCCTTGGCGAACCGATGCAATACATCGTTTGCGAAGCCGAGTTCTACGGACTTCCTTTTCGGGTCACGCCCGATGTTCTGATTCCTCGCCCGGAGACCGAGCACCTTGTCGAAAAGGTTGTTGAGCTGGCGGGCCGATTTGCAGCGCCCCGCATTGTCGACGTGGGCACTGGCACTGGGGCAATTGCCGTGGCCCTGGCTAGCCACTTGAGGGGCGCTGTTATTACCGCAATCGACATTTCGTCACCCGCGGTCGAACTTGCCCGTCAGAATGCGGAAATGAACGGAGTTTTGCAGCAGATTGATTTTCTTGAGGGCGACCTGCTGGTGCCTGTGGCGGGGCAGCAATTCGAGGTTGTTTCCTCGAATCCGCCCTATGTTCCGGAGATCGATCGCGCGTCCCTCTCCGTTGAAGTTCGTGACCACGAGCCGGCGCTGGCGCTGTTTGCCGGCAACGACGGCCTCGACATTTATCGGAGGCTGATTCCCGCGGCGTTTGGAGTGTTGGTGTGCGGCGGGTTTGTGGCACTGGAAATCGGTTACGGGCAGTCGGAGGCAGTGAGTGAATTGCTTTCAGCCTCCGGGTTCCAGCAACTTGATTTCATCTCCGATCTACAAAATATTCCGCGCGTTGCCATTGCGTGTCGCCCGTCCTGACTTCTAACCTGCTCGCGTTCTTGTTGTAGACTTTTCTCCGGAGAGGAATTCCTTCATGCCCTCATGCAGAGGTTATGCCGCACACAATGCGCACTCGCGGCTTGCTCCATTTGACTTTGAACGCCGCGAGCCCGGGCCCAGCGAAATGACCGTAGAAATTCTTTATTGCGGCGTCTGCCACACCGACTTGCACCAGGCACGCAATGAGTGGGGTGGCTCGCGTTATCCAATCGTTCCCGGTCATGAGATTGTGGGCCGCGTGGTTGCAGCGGGCAGCGCCGTGACACGATTCAAGGTGGGCGGCATTGCGGCGATCGGTGTCCTGGTGGACTCCTGCCGGAAGTGCAACCCTTGCAAGAGCGGAGAGGAGCATTTCTGCCTGGAGGGAATGGCCGAGACCTACAACAGCACAGATCGCGTCGACGGAAGTGTCACCCGGGGCGGCTATTCCACCAACTATGTTGTGGATGAGCGGTTCGCCCATCACGTTCCTGAGAATCTCGATCTTGCTGCGGTTGCACCGCTGCTCTGCGCCGGGATTACGACTTATTCACCGTTGCGCCATTGGAACGTTGGTCCCGGGAAAAAGGTTGGCATTGTGGGACTCGGCGGTCTTGGGCACATGGGCCTGAAATTCGCGAACGCCTTCGGCGCTCATGTTGTCCAGTTCACCACCAACATGCGGAAGAGAGATGACGCGCATAGGCTCGGAGCCGACGAGGTGGTACTGTCTACCGACGCAGCCGCGATGAGGGCGCACGCACGTTCTTTCGACGTGATTCTCGACACCGTTTCTGCGCCTCACTCGCTCGATCCCTACACCGATTTGCTTAAGCAGGATGCGACGATGGTCCTTGTGGGATTGCCAGAGACGTTTCCGGTGGTTAACACGCCCACGCTCATCGGGCGCCGTGCGTCGATTGCCGGGTCCATGATCGGCGGCATGCCCGAGACGCAGGAGATGCTCGACTACTGCGGGAAGAACAACATCGTCTCCGACGTTGAAGTGATCGCCATCGACCAGATCAACGAGGCCTATGAGCGCCTGCTGAAGCAGAATGTGAAATACCGGTTCGTCATCGATATGAGCACCATGAAGTAGAGAGGGGCAGCCGAGCGGCTAATCCGCACGGCCCGTCTTGTTGAGCTCGCGGTGAAAGCCCAAATCGACGCCGCTGAGACTCTTGGCGATATAGAGAACCTGGCCGTAATGCATGCCGAAATGCTCGACGACCTGGTAGACAGCGTCGAGGCCGCTGACGTTGTAGCCCTGGATTTCATAGCGGGCGAGAAGCTCATTCTCGGTGAGCCGGGCAAGAACGTCTGAAGCCTCCTGCATGGTTGCACCGAGCCGCTCGAGGAGTGCTGACGCTGAGAGTGAGCCGGTATCACCGAACTCGGCAGGGCGATTACGCGCGTCCTCCAAGCGGTTGAACGATGCAACCATCCACTGATGCACGTTGCCGTTCAGATGCAGGATGAGGTTCCCGATGCTGTTACAGGCGGGGTTGGGTCGCCACCAGACTTGCCCGTCCGTGAGTGATTCGACGCATCCGCGCATGCGGGGCCAATACTGATCGAAGAGCTTGCGGCGGGAGAAGTCCAGAAACAGTGCAGTCATGTCTGCGGCCATTGGTAACAAGACTCCTTTGGTCAATCCAAGAGTAGCGGCACGTCTTCTCAAGTGCGACGGCCGCGCCCACGCAAGAAGATCAAAAGGCGAGCATCTAGAAGCCGGGCGCACGCTCTGAGGCAACGCCAAACGCGTTCTCCAAGGCGATACCTGCTTCAGCGAGTGTGCCCTCGTCAAACAAGCGGCCGATGAGTGTGATGCCGTGAGGCACGCGGCGCGGGGGCGAAAATTTGGGCAGCGGATGCTGTGCGTCGGGGGCCCAGTCGCTTCGCGCCTCTGCCACCTCAACAAATCCGGCGCGCAAAGTCAAAGACGGGTGGCCGGTGAAGTTTGTGATGACCAGCATCTCATCGCGCAACGAAGGCACGAGCAGCAGGTCAACCTCTGTGAAAATGCGTGCCATCTCCTGCGCCACCTTTCGACGAAAGCGATCCGCCTGCACAACATCGACTGCCGATAAAAATCTCGATTGTCGAAACACGTTGGGCCAGGCGTCGGGCACTTGCGCCTTCAACTCGTCGACCTCGTGGCTCAAGGTCAGCTCTTCGAAAGCGGCAGCGGCTTCAGCAAACAGGATGAGCTGAAGGGAGTCGTAAGGCCAGTCGGGGATCGAAACAGCAACAGGCTTCATGCCGAGCTTCATGACCGTTTCAAGCGCGGCGCGGTCCACATCGGTCGCCGGACTTTCCTTCATCCAGACAGGGAAGTAGCCAACGCGCAGGCTTTCGACGTTTGCCTCTGCATTGAAATCGAGCTTGCTGGGGATACTGGCCACGTCGCCGGCATCCGGACCGGAGATGGCGTTCAGAACGAGGATTGTATCTTCAACGCTGCGCGCCATGGGGCCCAGCTTGTCGAGCGACCAGCACAAAGTCATGGCCCCGGTGCGCGCTACTCTGCCGTAGGTGGGGCGCAGGCCGGTGACGCCGCACCGCATGGACGGGCTCACGATGCTGCCGCCAGTCTCGCTGCCCATGGCAAAGCCCACGAGCCCTGCGGCCGTAGCAGAGCCAGGGCCAGCGCTGGAGCCAGAGGAACCTTCTTCGAGCAGCCAGGGGTTCATGGTCTGGCCACCAAACCAGATATCGTTCAGCGCCAATGCACCAAGGCTCAATTTGGCAACCAGCACGGCACCCGCCGCATTGAGGCGCGCGACAACTGCGCTGTCCGTGGCGGGAATGCGATTCCGGAACGGTTCCGCGCCATAGGTGGTGGGAATGCTTGCTGTGTCGAGCAAGTCCTTCGCGCCCCACGGAATTCCATGCAACGGTCCTCGATAATGGCCGGCCGCAATCTCCGCGTCAGCTTGGCGAGCCTGCGCAAGTGCATGATCGCGCGTGAGCGTGATGACACAATGCAGCCTGGGGTCGAAACGCTCGAGCCGGGTGAGGTAGATCTGTGTCAATCGCTCTGATGTAATCTGGCGGCTCTCGATCCATCGCGAAAGCTGAGTGACCGGGGCGAAGGCTATGTCGGCCTCGTTTGCGGGCAAAGGTACCCCCGTGTTGGCGCTGCGGATAAAGGAGCCAGCTTCATGAACGCTGTGCTTCGCGTGAGGATCGCCAATCAACGATGGAGTCCACTGTGTGGCCGGGGCCAGAGTCGCTTCCGGTCGAAACTTTCGCGGCCCTGTGCGGAACTCATACAACGGTGCGATCTGCATGCGCCAGTTGCTTGCGGCCGTTGCGCGATCGGCAGCAGTCATTTCGACTTGGACCAGCTTTTCCGCTTCAGCGAAGGTGGTGGGGGACACCTCTGGCCCGACAGGCGGAGATGTACCAAATGCGGACGGCGCGCCGGGAGGAAGGTCTGTCGCCTGCGCTGGCGTAGCCTGCGCGGAAGCGGACGGCGCGGGTCCAGCTTCGATTGCTGCGCTCATCATTCCGAGCGCGGTATAGGTGAGGAACTGCCTGCGTGAACTCGGCAATGTTCTTCCCTCGGCTTTCTTCTGACTCGAACAAGATGATGGAAGCCATAATACTCTTCCGCATTGCGGAATCTCATTCGTTTGGCGGGACCGGGCGGCCAATCTCCCAGTGATGGCCGAACGGGTCAACAACCCGTCCAACCCTCCATCCATGGCCCTCGGTCACCGGACAAACGACAGAAGCGCCAGCCGCTACTGCGCGGGCAAATACTGCATCGGGATTGGGAACGGTGAGAATTATGCGCAACGCAACGCCATTTTTGCTCGGACTGATGCTCCGTGTTCTGGGGACTCATCGTTCACCCAGAGCTCCGCTCCTTCGACTGACATTCTCGCCACCCCGTTTCCGTCAGGGTCTTCAATGTGGTACACCTCTATGGCGTCGAAGGCGGTCTTAAAGAACTCCACCGCCCGCGCAGCCCCCTGAACTGAAAGCCATGGAGCAATACTGCAACCTTTGGCACCGGCTTCGGCTCCATTGTGAACCATAAACACCTCAGGGCATTATGGTAGCAAGCCGGGACAATCGGTCAAAAAATGAAGAGCGGCCCTGTGGGCGAGTGAAGAGCAGCCCGTGGGCGCTCCCGGTTGCAGCGACAAGAATCTACTTGTTGGCGTGTGGATCGATCGGGGGAATCGGCGCATGTTCCGCGTGCGCAACAATGCGCATGTGGTAGTTGAACACGAGCTGGACACTGATTCCGAAGACCATGGCAAGGATCGCGAGCGGGGCTCCGAAAGGATAGCCCTCAGTGAGAGCAAACCGGATGAGCACAATCGACACCACAAAGGCGGCGCTGCGGAACACAAATTCATAGTGCCCGGAGACTACGATGGACAGGATCAGGATGAGCACATCGGTAAAGATCATGACTGTAAACAGATCGTTGTAGAAAGTGGTTACGTGAACCAGGCCCACCTGGCCGGTAACCACGTCGCGATAGACGTCCATCACGAGCAGGCCCACGTTATAAGAAGCCATGGTGAGCAAGAGCGCGCCGAGCCCCAGAGCCACACACTTCTTTTGGGCAACAAAGCGTGCCCGTGCCCGGGAAGACGCGCTGGAGCCCAAGTGAGCAACGCTGCGATGAGAGACGTGTTGAAAGACAGCGACAAGCAGGTACATGAGAAACCCAGCCCACATATCCACGAAGAGCGGCAGAGCTTCCCAGGTGAGCTGATGCTTGAGCACCATCTCCGCAGCCTCGGCGATGTCTTTGAAGACATCCCGGATGAAGATCAGCGAGACAATTTCGAACTGATAGGCTATCGACCGCGTGGTGGACTCGTGGAGAGCGCCAATCAGGGTGACCACTTCATAGAACAAGACAAAGTTGAAGGGCGTTGAAATCGCCACCAGGTAGTTTTCTCCCGCGCCCGCAATCAGCGCCGGAGGATGAGGAAGAGTCTTGGCAAGAAAGATCAGCAGCAGATGAATTGCAAAGCCGGCGATTCCCAAGCGGATGACCAGGTGCTTCAGCGCTGTCTTGTTCCGCTCTGAAAAAATGCGGTCATGCGCCGCGCTCAGTTGCAGCCAGATGCGCGCGGGGGCTTCTTCGCCACTTTCTTCGTGTTCCAACGCTGTGCTTGTCATAATCTCTTCTGGCTTGGTGACTGTGTGGGATTCTCTGAAAGGCCTAAATGCTTGGAAGGTGTGCGCTCTACTCCGCAAACGAACTTGTCAGAACCAGCAGGGATTCAGCTCCAAGGGGACGGTGCATTCAAAAGCAATGACTGGTGCAAGGATTTCTTAGCTTACCGCACGGAGGTTGGGGCAATACCAGGTAAATTGCGCAAACCGCCCCTCCGGACTAGAATTCCCCCTGAAATCGTTTCCATGAGGACCCACCATGCGCATTTCCGCTTCGATATCGTTCGTTGTTCTAGCCCTTGCTTCTCTCACCGTTACTGCGCCGGTTCCGGCAGGAGCGCAGGCTGCTGAGGTGGTGGCGCAGGCGCCGCCCATGGGCTGGAATAGCTGGAACTTCTTCTTCAGCAAGGTCACAGACAAGGACATTCGGAACTCGGCCGACCAGATTGTCGTTACGGGCATGAAAGACGCAGGCTACGTCTACGTAAATATCGACGACACGTGGGAGGGTGAGCGCGATGCGAACGGCGTGCTGCACACCAACGACAAGTTTCCCGACATGAAGGCCCTGGCCGATTACGTCCACTCGAAGGGCTTGAAGATCGGCATTTACTCCGGCCCGGGTCCCAAGACGTGTGCCGGCTATGCAGGCTCGCTTGGCCACGAAGAGCAGGACGCCCAACTTTATGCTTCGTGGGGCATCGACTATCTGAAGTACGACCTTTGCAGCTATGGCAAGAACATGGCAGACCTCGCGCCAAACGACAAGGCCGCCCAGATGCGCCTGATGATTGCCGCCTACGACAAGATGGCGAAGGCACTGAAGGCTACCGGCAGGCCGATCGTATTTTCGCTTTGCCAGTATGGCTGGGATGCAGTGTGGGAGTGGGCGCCGGCGCTGGGCGGGAATCTGTGGCGGACCACGGGCGACGTCCAGCCCAACTGGGGCAGCATTTACAACATCATCAGCCAGCAGGAAGGCCTGGAGAGATATTCAGGTCCAGGCCACTGGAATGATCCTGACATGCTGGAAGTGGGCAACGGGAAGCTTTCGCTGGCTGAGAACCGCACACACTTTTCCATGTGGGCCATGCTGGCCGCGCCGCTGCTGGCAGGGAACGACCTCCCAAATATGAAGCCGGAGATCAAGGCGATTGTCACCAACCGCGACGTGATCGCGATTGATCAGGACAAACTCGGCCAGCAGGGGAGCCGTGTGTACTCAGACGGCGAGGTGGATGTGTGGTGCCGGCATCTGACCGGAGGCGCGATGGCCGTTGCCGTACTGGACGCAGGCAGCGATCGGTATGCGTCGCATCCTTTTCATTTGGACCTTGGCAAACTCGGGTTGCACGGGCCGCAGACTGGCAGGGATTTATGGACTGGCAAGACCGTGGAGCTGACCGACAACATGCCGATTGAGATGGGTAGCCATGACATACTGCTGGTCCGCATCGACGCGCCGAAATAATATGACCTTGAGTTTAGGTGGCCAACCCTGGCGGCGGTTTTGCATTGCCGCCAGAGTGGGCAGCGTGGACCGGGAGAAACCATGCGAGGCTCTCTTCGCAAAACTCTAGAGCCTGTTATTAACTTCGAGGAGCGGCACGTGGTGCCCGAATGCTCAAAATCCGCGTAAGATGCACTGTTCGCGAGATGTGGCACGGAATGGATTTACGGTTTCCCCCTGAATCTCAGTCACTTTGCGAAAGCCGCGCTTATTCCATTGGGTTTACAGGCGCAAAGTTAATAACAGGCTCTAGTCGATTCGCATGTTGCGGCGATCGCCATTGCGATCATGATGGGCAATTTTCTTGAAGAAGCGACCTACGCTCTATGGGGACCCGGCTGCAGCATCTTCTCGTTTCTGAGCGCCGCGGTGGCAATGGGGATCCTCGCGATTTCATACATTCCGGTTGATCCCGATTCCTTAACCCAACAGATGCTCCGACTCAGCGCAACCTACCTTGTCTATGCCTTGGCCAACTTGACGGGAGTGTGGTTCCTGTCACTCTTAATATTCAGCGCCGGGCCCTTGCGTATTCTGAGCAACTATAAAGCCAAACTTTCGAGGAACACAAATGCTTGAGAGATTGAAAACGGCACTTGTCGACAGTTTTGTAGGCGCGATTGCTCTTGGCTGGCTGCTCGCTATGGGCATCACCCGCTTCGTTGGAATCTTCGTTGAACCCGTGACTGCCTGGATGACACGACGTCAGAACTGGCAGATTTTTAGCGCGGCCTCGCCCTCGCCGGCGTTCCCGTTTCAGTTGGTATTCAGGCGGTTGCTCACCGGGTTGGCCTATTTGCTGGTTGGCTATGGGTTGCTGCGCTGGCTCTACTACCCGGCGACCAAGGAAGAAGATCTAGGGCCACCTGAGCCGGAGCCGGGCGAATAATCTCGAGTGCCTGGGCGACGTTCCGGACCTTGCAAGCGCAGGCTCTATGCGACGCGCCCCAAACAAACTGCAAACCAGCCTTGAGTGTCCGCCCAGGTCTGGATTGGCGCAAAGCCCGCGGCATTCAGCGTTGCTTCGGCCTGTCCAGGCAAGTATTTGTAGCTGTTCTCGGTGTGTATGGATTCGCCTGCGCTGAAATCCACTTCGAAACCCAGGCGCTCAAAGTGGACGCGCTGCGCAGTCCGGGCCTGAAGGTGCATCTCCATCCGCGATTCCGCACTGTTCCAGACCGCGCGGTGTTGGAATGCGGCGAGGTCGAAATCAGCGTCAAGCTCACGGTTCAAGTGGGCAAGCATGTTGAGGTTGAAAGCAGCCGTTACCCCTGCCGCGTCATCGTACGCTGCCTGCAGCTTGGCCTCATCCTTCACCAGGTCCACCCCGAGCAGAAGTGCATCGCCTGGCCCGAGGCCGGCGCGCACCCTGCCGAGCAACTCCGCAGCCTCTGAACGGTCGAAGTTTCCGATGCTCGATCCGATATACAGCACAAGCCGCCGCTCGCCGGCATCGACTGGTCCAAGGTCGAGCTTTGGTCCGTTGGTGTAGTCCATTACGCGTGGAGCCACGGTGACTGCGACGATCTCCCGCTCGATCCGTTGTTTTGCTGCTGCGAGCGCGTCCGGTGAGAGATCGACCGGTTCGTAGACCACCGATCCCTGCAAAGCAACCGCTTCTGTCAACAGCAGACGCGTCTTGTCGGCGGAGCCCGCGCCGAGCTCCGTAATCCGGAGTCGCTTACTGTCCGCCGCCCAGGCAATCATTTCCGGAGCGTACGACGTGAGAATTCCGCGTTCGGTACGGGTCAGGTAGTACTCGGGCAGCTCGGTAATCTGGTCGAACAGGCGCGATCCGGCACTATCGTAGAACAGCCGCGAAGGTAGCCACTTGCGAGCTACCGACAGCCCCCGGTGCACATCTGAGGCGAGCTGCTCGTCAACCGGTGCGAGAATTGCTGGGGAAGCGATCATGGTCATTCGTTCCGTTGGATGCCTCCCGCAGAGGGAAAGTTACCAGGATGCGAGCCGAATGCCGGAAAACTGCCAACGCGCCTCCGGGACAAAGAAATTCCGGTAGCTGGTGCGGATGTGCGCAGCCGGAGTGAGGCACGAGCCGCCCCGGAGGATCATTTGGCCGCTCATGAATTTGCCGTTGTACTCGCCGAGCGAACCTGCCACGGGTCGATATCCCGGATAGCCCAGGTAAGCGCTATCGGTCCACTGCCAGCAATCGCCAAAGAACTGCGCTCGGCTTTCCGAGGGCTGTGCGGGCTTTGCATCCTGCAGAAGCTCCGCGATTGGCGTGGGCATCAACCGCCCTGAATCGAGAAAGTTGCCATTCACTTCACGCCCATTTGCAGCAGCCTCCCACTCAAACTCGGTAGGCAGCCGGCGGCCGGCCCAGCGGGCATAAGCGTCTGCTTCAAAGTAGCTGACGTGGCTGACCGGGACTGACTCCATCCGGGCCAGGGGCATTTCGCCGCGCAGAGTGTAGAGGCTCCAGTCGCCACTTTCGCTGGTCCAGTAAAGCGGCGCTCGCCAGCCTTGAGTTTGCACTGCCAGCCAACCCGTCGAGAGCCAGAACTCCGGACGCCGGTAGCCGCCGTCGGCCATAAACTCGGCATACTCTCCGCAGGTCACCAACCGGCGGGCAAGCGAGTACGGCTCAAGCCAGACCCGGTGCCGAGGTTGTTCATTGTCAAAGCAGAAGCCCGGGCCTTCGTGGCCAATCGGTTGCAGGCCACCTTCATACGGCTGAAAAGCCGTTGCGGGACGGCCTGGATTGCGCTTCGTTACTGAAGAGCTTCGCAGCCCGGATTCATCCAGCTTGTCGGCCTGGTGGAGATAGACGGGGCGCAAAGGGTTGGTAAAAAATGCGTGGAGAATATCGGTGAGCAGGAGCTCCTGATGCTGCTCCTCGTGGTTCACTCCCAGTTCAATCCGCTGGAGGGCCTCCGAATCCGGATTGCGCTCGAGGAGTGTTTCGATCGCATCATCAACGTGCCGGCGATAGCGCAACACCTCGTCTAACCCGGGCCGCGCAAACGAAGAACGGAGACGCTTCTCAGGGAAATGGCCCATGTTCTGGTAATAGCTGTTGAAGAGCCAGGGAAAATCCTGGTTGAACAATCGATATCCGGGCACGAATTCGCGCAGAATGAAGGTCTCAAAGAACCAGGCAGTGTGGGCGAGGTGCCACTTCACTGGCGAGGCTTCGGGCAGGGACTGCACCATCATGTCCTCTGGTGTCAGAGGCTCGCACAGCTCCAGTGTCCGTCGGCGTGCCTTCCGAAATCGGGAGCCGATTTCAATTTCCGGGCCAACTCGAGTTGTCGCGCTCATGGTGTTCCCTCCAGCCTGAAAACGAGTGTATCCCGAATCCGACCACTTTTCGATATTTTGACCGACCAACCGGGACGGGACAAATTTGCTTGCGATCTTTTTCTCTTTTAGTGGTCTAATAATCAGTGGCCTAAAGACCGCCAGCGACGGATTGCAAGCTTCGTCCGGATTCCTTCGATGAGGAGGGAATATGTCGAGTTGGAAGGAACATCGTTCTATCGCGGCTTTTGCAATTCTGGCAGTCCTCATAGCGAAGTGCTGCATGGTATTTGCTCAAATCCCCAACCAGCCGACAGAGCAGCCTGCGGCCATTGCAGGTAATCCCCAATCCGCCAACCAGGCCCACCAGCCTCAGCCAACTCCCAAAGAAATCGGCGACGCGCTGATGATGCACCAGCGGTACCAGGCCGCCATTGAAGCTTACAAGAAGGTTCCCGGCGAATCCGCAGAAGTGCTGAACCAATTGGGCATCGCGTACCAGATGATGTTCAACCTCGATGACGCAATTCGGAACTACCAGGCCTCGCTGAAGCTTGAACCGAACAACGCCAATGTCCTGAACAACCTTGGGACTGTCTACGATTCGCTCAAGCAATACGGCGCTGCGGAAAAAATGTACCGCAAGGCGTTGAAGATTAATCCGCAGGCTCCTCTGGTGGAAAAGAACCTGGGCACCAGCCTGCTGGCACAGCATCGCTACAAGAAAGGCTGGGAGGCCTATAAGGCCGCGCTTGCCCTTGACCCGCAGATCTTTGAGAGCAACACCAGCCCGCGGGTCGATAATCTGGCCTCGGTGCAAGAGCGAGGCGCCATGAACTACTACATGGCCAAGGGCTGTGTGCGCGCCGGCCAGACCGAATGCGCGATTGAGTACCTGCGCATGGCTCTCAATGAAGGGTTCACAAACCCGAAGAAAATTCAAGCCGACAGCGAGTTCGCCGGGCTTCGCGGCTTGCCGGCCTTCGAAAAGCTCATTGCTGCCCAAGGCACTCCTTAGAGCGAAGCCAGGGTTACTGGATCCTTTTGAGTTTCATGCGGGTCGCCGCTCCCTGGGGGTCGCTTCAACTTGAATGCGGCGGCTTCGAGACACGCCATCCCTGGTTTCGCTGTAGCCTGGCTTTGCATCTGCGAATTCTGTCGTCCATTCGTGGCGCGCCAACGTCTATCTGCATGGGAGTGTCTTCGATCCCACTGGAGTCTCCATGAACATTCGTCTCATTTGCGCCATTGTTTTCAGTGCCTCGCTCACACTTGCTGCCGCAGCGCAGGATACGCCCGCCATTCTGCCGGCGGGCCAGCCGGCCGGTCAGGCCCCGGCGCAGGGAAGCGGTTCCGGGCCTTGGCAGGGTCAAGGCCAGGGTCAGCGGGGCGGCGGACGCGGTGGAATGGGCGGTGGGTACGGAATGGGCCAAGGGCGCGGCGTGGTGGGCACTGTGACGGAGGTTGCCGCAGATCACTACACCATCAAGACCGACGCCGGCGAAAGCTACGTTGTGCATTACAGCGTTAACACGCGCATGGTCAAACAATCGGGTCAAGGCCGTGGGCAGGGCCAGGGCCGTGGCGAAGGTGGACAAGGCGGCGGCGGGGGAAATCCCCCTGAGCCGATCAAAGCCACCGACATCAAGGTTGGCGATGCCGTTGCGGCGATGGGCGAAATCGACGCGACAGCCAAGTCCGTCGGCGCGGTGATGATCGCGCAGCTTGATCCGGAGCGCGCGAAGCAGATGCGCGAAATGCAGGCTAACTATGGCAAGACCTGGCTGATGGGCAAGGTCACAGCAGTGGACGGCGTGAAGGTGACCCTGATGGGCACGGTGGACAACACCGCTCACTCCTTTGTCGCGGACGAGAACACGACCTTCCGCAAACGCCGCGATCCCATCACGCTGGCCGATCTGGCGGTGGGCGACAATGTTCGTGTGGAAGGCGCGCTGAAGGATGGCGCTTTTCTGGCAACTACGGTGAATGCCATGGGCGCGCCCCAAGTGGGCAATCCAGCGGCCCCGCGTGGCAGTCCACCTCAATAGACTTCTGTGAAAGGTGCAGCCTGATGATGCGACAGATTGCGGCGGCGGTTCTTGTGCTTTCGGCCTCTGGAATCGTCGCGCAGTCGCCTGCTCCACGCCCAAAATTCGACGCGTTTGAAGTAGCGGCCATCAAGCCGGTTGAGCATGATGCCAAGGCAGGCCGTTACATCACGATGCAGGGGACCAATCGCTTTGTTGAGAAAGAATACACGCTCAAGCTTTTGATTGCAGCGGCCTACGATCTGAATGCCCGGGAGATCTCCGGCGGCCCGGGCTGGATTGAATCTGACCATTACGACATTGTTGCCGTGACGCCCGGCGATGTAAGACCGACGCATGATGAGCAGATGTCGATGCTTCGCAACCTTTTGGCCGACAGGTTCAAACTCACGTTTCATCGTGAACAGAAAGAATTCTCGATTTACGAATTGCAAGTTGCCAAGGGCGGAGCAAAGCTCAAGGCGAGTACCGCTGCGGCAGACGATCCCGCGGCGCTGATCAGCACCGTCTACCCGCAGCGCATTGTTCTGCCAGCACGCAACGCCACAATGGGCGACCTGGTGTCGCTGATGCAGCGTGCCATGCTTGATCGTCCTGTCGTGGATAAGACCGGTCTTGTTGGACGATTCGATTTCGATCTTGAGTGGGCGCCTGACGAGACTCAATTCGGCGGCGAGGTGCCGATTGCCAACGCGGATGCCCCCAGCCCGCCGCTGTTCACTGCGATCCAGCAGCAGCTTGGCCTGAAGTTGGAAGCGACTCGAGGGCCGGTCAATGCGCTTGTCGTCGACAACGCGGAACGGCCTTCAGAGAACTGATCGTTCGACCTCTGTGGTACATTTTGCTTACATTACACTGGCCCCGTTCCCCGATCCCCCTTGATTCAGCTTTGCAATGTTTGCGACTCCATAGAGGTGAGTGCTCTTGGCTCTTCCTGACGTCTTGCCCGCCGCAGCAGTTGCGTTGGATGCGGACGCGCGCGCGGTTGCCATCGGAAAATCCGCGATGCGGAAGGCGTCACTGCGCCTGATTCCGTTGATCTCAATTGGCTATGGCCTGGCTTACATTGACCGCCTCAACCTGAGCTTTGCCTCGTTACAGATGAATCGGGATCTGCATTTCAGTGCCTCGGTATATGGATTTGGGGCAGGGTTGTTCTTTATTGGGTATGCGCTTTGCGAAGTGCCATCGAACCTGCTGCTGCTGCATTTTGGCGCCAAGCGCTGGCTGGCCCGCATCATGTTCACATGGGGGCTGCTGGCTGCGTCGATGATGCTTGTGCGCACTCCTTTACAGTTCAATGTGTCGCGTTTGCTGCTGGGCGTGGCCGAGGCGGGATTTTTTCCAGGCGTCATTTACTACTTGACGCTCTGGTTTCCGGTAAGGATGAGAGCTCGCGCGGTGAGCCGCTTTTACATTGCCTTGCCGCTCGGTTCGGTAGTGATGGGCTCGCTGGCAGGTTGGCTGCTAGGCCTTGGCGGCAAACTCGGCCTGGCAGGCTGGCAGTGGCTGTTTCTAGTAGAGGGTCTGCCGGCTGTCCTTTTCAGCTTGGTGATGCTGAAGATGCTGCCGGACGGTCCGAACCAGGCCGCCTGGCTTACACCGGAGGAGAAGGCCTGGCTGAAGGGCCAACTCGACACGGACGGGAAGGGCGCGGAAATCGGGCACGAAGCCGGCGTGCTTGAGGCGCTGCTCTCACCCAAGGTCTGGACGATCGGCATGTTCTTCTTTTGTGCTCTCACTTGCAGCTACGCCTACAACTACTATGCTCCTGCGATTTATCTGCAAGTGACCGGGTGGAGCGTCACCAATGTAGGCTTCCTGGTGGCTTGCATTGGATTGGCGGGAGCGGCGGGCATGCTGCTGAACGGAGCGCACTCCGACCGCACAGGTGAGCGCCCGCTGCATTGCATTGTGCCCTGCATTGTGATGGCACTGAGCTACGCGACGGCGAGCTATGCGCGGCAGCCGTGGCTGGTTGTTGCGTCGCTGGCCGTCAGCTTTGTTGCCTTCAATGCGTTCCAAGGTCCGGCCCTCTCGATTCCCTCGCAGTTTCTGGCCGGGCGCGCCGCGGCGGCTGGCATTGCTGCAATGAACACGATCACCATGTTCAGCGGTGCTGTGGGGCCCATGTGGATGGGCGTGATGAAGGATGCCACGGGAAGCGACCGGGCCGGGCTGCGCGGTCTGCTCCTGCCCAGCCTCGCGGCAGCCGGGTTCATGTACCTGCTGACGCGCAGTTTGAAGAGACAAGCGCCTATTGAAAGTCCCACATAACAAGCGGCCCGCTGCCCCGGGTCATCCTTCTAAATTCACCCTTCATCCGCGCTTCGAGCCCTTCGTCGGAAACCTCGCGCGCTTCTTTCCTGTCTCACCTATCTTCCACACAGAGCAAAATCCTCTGAAAGGGAACGGACCCCATGAGTCATTTGGCGGAATTGGATGCAATCCCTCAGCTCGTCGGCGTGGAAGCAGTGACGCGGAGATTTCCACTGGACCACAATTTTGTGAGTGCGCTCGACAGCGTAAACCTGCGCGTGGCTCCGGGCGAGTTTCTTGCCATTGCCGGCCCCAGCGGAAGCGGGAAATCGACACTGCTTAACCTGATCGGCTGCATAGATAAGCCGACCAGCGGGCGCATTCTCATTGATGGCGTCGATACATCGAAGCTCAATCCGACCCGCATGACGGCGCTCCGTCGCGAGAAAATTGGCTTTGTCTTTCAAACATTCAACCTGATTCCGGTTTTCACCGCCGCGGAGAATGTTGAGTTCCCGCTGCTGGTGCAGGGCTTCAGCAGCAGCGAGCGTCGCGAACGGGTGGCTGCCGCTTTGGAGAGTGTGGGCCTTTCTGCGCGTGCCAACCATCGTCCAGACCTGCTCTCCGGTGGAGAGCGTCAACGGGTTGCCGTTGCCCGCGCGATCGTTCATCGCCCCGCATTGGTGCTGGCCGACGAGCCGACCGCCAACCTGGACACGCGCAATGCCACACAACTCATCGACCTGATGCACGACCTGAACCGGCGGCTGGGACTCACGTTCATCTTCTCTACGCACGACCAGCGCCTGCTGGAGCACACTGATCGCATCGTTCGGCTGACCGACGGACAAGTTGTTTCAGACACAGATGTTTCATTCACCCTGAAGAGCCAGACACCAATCGAAGGAGCCAGCCATGGGCAAGTTCTTATTGCTAGCGTTTAGAAACGTGTTTCGCAATCGACGCCGCACGATTATGACTCTGCTGATGGTTGGCGGAGGCGTGGCTGGTCTTCTGTTGGTTGGTGGTTTCTTTGCCCGCATGTTCTGGGGGCTGCGCGAAAGCACAATCAACGACGGCCTCGGCCACATTCAAATCTTCACTGCCGAGCACTTTAACCGCGAAGAGAAACATGTGCTGGATACGGGGATCGAGAACTGGCGGCAGGTGGCAGGCACGGTGTCTACCGGAGGGCATGTTCGCGGCGTTGCGCCCCGGATCGAATTCAACGGGATGCTCTCGAACGGCGTCAAATCCGGCGTTTTCATGGGCAGCGCCGTGGACCCAGTCGCAGAAGAGAGCCTCGGTTTCACGCCTCGTCTTGCAGCGGGAAGAGACCTTGATACCGAGCCAAGCGGCGAGGTAGAAGCCCTCATCGGCGCAGGTGTCGCGCATTCGATGAATGTGAAGCCCGGCGATGGATTAACAATTCTGGCTGTCACGTCAGACGGCGCCTTGAATGGAATCGACGTGCAGATTGTCGGCGTGGTCAACACCGGCTTCAAGGAGATGGATGACAGGTATCTTCGGATTACGTTGCCCTCCGCGCAGCGGCTGCTGCAAAGCGATCGCGTCACCAACCTGGTTGTCGGCCTGGACAAAACGGAAAGCACGGATGAGGTTGCGGCCTCGCTCGCTCCGCGCCTCCGCGGCCTGCCGCAGCAGTTGGTTTTAAGGAAATGGATCGATCTGGCCGCTTATTACAAGCAGGTCCGCTCGCTATTCAGCACAATCTTTGTGTTTCTGGGAGTCATCGTCTTCTTCATGGTTCTCATGTCCAGCGTCAACACGCTGCTGATGACCATGTTCGAGCGCACCCGCGAGATCGGAACCATGCTAGCCATGGGCACGCCGCGATCATGGATCATGGCCCTGTTCGTGCTTGAAGCTACGCTGCTGGGTGTGCTGGGCGCAATCGCCGGGGTGGTGGGAGGCAACTTCCTTGGGTTCCTGATCAACAATGCCGGCATTCATCTGCCTCCGCCGCCTGGAACCAATGTCCCAATGTCGTTCCGAGTTCTCTTTGTTCCCAGCCTGATGGTCGGCTCTTCGATCCTGGTTATCATTTCACTGGCCCTTGCCGCCATCTTGCCTGCGATCCGCGCATCGCGCCTGCAAATTGCGGAGGCTCTTGCTCATGTCTAACGTCAACTGTGCACTGCGAACATTCCTGCTCGTCTTCTTCGTCAGCTTCTTGCTGGCATGTGCGCTGGTTGCCCACGCGGCACCCCCTGCCGCGCCCGACGCAGACGCGATCCTCAAGAGGGCCGACACATATCGCAATGGCTGGCCCTCCTACGTACTTCATGTAAAGATCACCAACTTCGAATCAGACGAAGCGGACGAAGAGAAACTCTACGAGGTTTCACAGAAGGGAACAGAAAAGACCTACGTCGAGTTCATGAGCCCCCGCGAGAAGGGCGAGCATTTGCTTATGCTCGGTGACGATATGTGGGTCTATCTGCCAGATACCAGCCGCCCGGTTCGCATTACGCCGCTCGAGCGCCTATCGGGCGACGCTTCAAACGGCGATGTGGCTCGCACCAACTACGCGGCCGACTATACCCCCGTGTACGTACGGACAGAGAAAATCGACGCCGGGGAATGTTATGTTCTCGACCTGACGGCGAAGCGGAAGGGTGCGACGTACCAGCGGATTTTGTTCTGGGTGCGCGTCGAGGATGCGCGACCAGTGCGGGCGGAGTTTTATCTAACATCGGGCAAGCACATCAAGTCCGCCACCTTCGATGAATACATGACGATTGGAGGGAGAACACAACTCCGGCGGATGACGCTCTATGACGAAATCCGGCATAACTCACACAGCGTGCTTGAATACTCCGGGATAGCTCCGCGCGAGTTGCCCGACAAGCTCTTCTACCAGGGTCGAACCGACAGGTTCTAGCGTCAGGCATGGTTGAATTAAGTAGTTAACTCAATCAACACGGACAATCGAGAGTTATGAAATCTGGGCTTCTCATTTCGATCCTGCTTGCCGCCACATGTTGCCGGTTGGCGGCACAGGACGATCCCGTGCCGGATGCGCCAGCGGCCGAGTCGCGCCAGGATTTCCGCTATTCGATCAACGCCATCGACGACGCCACGTTCTACAGCAAACTGCAAGTGCCGATTCCCAAGACTCTCAACCAGCTTCTCCTGGAGCCCACGTTCACTTATCGCTACAAGCCGCAATGGAGCTTCGCGACCAGCCTGGTAGGACTGGCTGACACCTACAACGGCACGTTTACCCAGGTTCGCGTCAAAGAAGCGTATGCGGGGCTGTCCGCGGGCGATTTCGACTTCATGGCCGGACGCCGCATTGTGCGCTGGGGCACAGGCTACGCGTTCACCGCGACAGGAGTTCTGGACCCGCCACGCATTCCAACCAATCCGACAGACCGGCTGAATCTGAATGAAGGCCGCGACATGGTGAAGGCCGATTATGTGCACGGGCCGCATGCGCTGACACTGGCATGGTCGACCGCGGCATTGGCACCCGCGGCGGCGGGCCTGCACGACACCACTGCATTCAGGTATAACGTTTTGGTGCATGGATTCGATGCATCGCTGATTGCCGGTGACGATCGCGGAGGCGATGCCTTTGGTGGCCTCACCTTCACTCGCGTCCTTGGCCAGGCATGGGAGATCCACGGAGAAGCGGCATGGCGCGAGCATGAGGCGATTCTGATCGGCGGCAAATACACGACTCCACATGGAATCACATTGATCGGGGAATACTTCACCCCACCGAATATCCCGTACTATCGGGATATGTCGATTTCGCCGCTCGCGCCGCGCCAGCACTATCTGTTTATTGATGCAGGAAAGAACCGGCTGCGGGAGAGACCGGGCTGGAAGGAGTGGGACCTGGGCGCGTACGTCGTGGCGAACCTCAACGACCACAGTTTTACCGCAATCTTTGACGCGAACCGGCGAATCGGCAGCCACTTCTCGACCTATCTGCATTTGGAGATTCCTGCAGGCGCGCCTGCATCCGACTATGGCTCCACGCCATACTCCGCTGCCACCTCGTTGGGGGTGCGATTTCAGCTATGAGCAACCAGACCTGTCCGCCTGTGGTCAGCCATGACGGAAGCGCAAGTCGAGTGCCAAGCCATGGCCCTTTTCTGATGCGGGCGATCTTCATTGTTTGCGGCGTGACGGTGATAATCTGCCTGATTTTCCTTTCGAGTGGCCGTACACGCCTCTCTCATGTGGGCACCGAGACTCTGGCAACGTTCATTTACTCCCTCTTCATCGCCTTGCCCTCAATCGCCATTCTCACATCGATTTCTCAGCGCTATACCGGCCGCTTTCCGCGTCTCGTGTATCTCATGCAAGCTCTCGTTCTTGTTTCCACCGCGACGGCGGGCACATTTGCCGGCGACCTGCTGCTGCAACTCATTGGGATTGTTCCGCGCGGCTGGTATTGGGCAGAACTTCGAGAGGCCCTCCCTTTCAGCCTTGTGATTACGCTCATGTTTGGGTTGAGCATCTCCACCTATGAGACACTGCGCTACAAGCTACAGGCTGCTTCGCTCGAACTGCGCACACAGCAGGTGGAACAGGAGCGCGCTTATAAACTGCTGGCCGAAGCTCGGCTCTCTTCACTCGAATCGCGCATCCATCCGCACTTTCTGTTCAACACACTCAACTCCATCGCTGCCCTGATTCCGTCGGAACCAATGCGCGCCGAGGATACCGTCGGCAAGCTGGCGTCCCTGCTCCGCTTCTCGTTGAACGCACACCAGAGCGGTCTGGTCCCGCTGAGTCAGGAACTCAAGATTGTCCGGGATTATCTTGAAATCGAGAAGACGCGCTTCGGTCAACGGATCCGATATGAGATCGATGTCTCCGACGCATTGCAAGACGTCAGGGTTCCGCCGCTGGCCCTGCAGTCCGTGGTGGAGAACGCGGTGAAGCATGTGGCCGCCAAGCGCCCCGAGGGGGTGTCAATTCGTGTGAGCGGTGCCAGAGACGCCAACAGAATCAATCTGGATGTTCTCGACGATGGTCCCGGCTTCTCGCTTTCTGATATCAGACCTGAACATGGACTGGGCAACCTTGTGGCACGCCTCGAACTTTTGTTTGGCTCCGCAGGAGAGCTCGCCGTCACTCGCGAAAACGAAAAAACAATGGTCCGGCTGGTGTTCCCTGCATAATTGAAGGGTCGATGGAAACCGTTCCGCTTCGCGCTTATCTCGTGGATGACGAACCGCTCGCAATCGAGCGCCTGACGCGCTTGCTGGCGAAGTTCGAAGGCATTCACATTGCGGGCAGTTCCTCTGACCCTGCGCGAGCCATCGACGATCTCAATCATCCAGCCAACGGAACCGTCGACGTGCTGTTTCTCGACATCCAAATGCCCGGCATCAACGGTTTTGACTTGCTTGCGCGACTGCCCGCGCAGCCCTTTGTGATTTTCACCACGGCTTACGATGAATATGCGTTGCGCGCCTTTGAGGTGAACTCAATCGACTACCTGGTCAAGCCAATTGAGCCGGCCCAGTTAGAGCGGGCGCTCAACAAACTCGGTCGATTGCGTCCGGTTCCCAAGCCGGAATGGCAGCGAGACCCGGCTGTGCTTCTGAAGGAATTGGCGGAAACGCTGCGCGGCCAGCGTCCCGATTACCCGCACCGCATTGCTTCGCGTGTAGGCGAGCGAATCTCGTTTCTTTCGCTGGACGCGGTCACGCATTTCGTGGCACAGGATAAGTTGACTTACGCCGTGGTGGATGGACGACAGCATAGCGTCGATCAGAGCATTGCTGAACTTGAGCGCCGCCTCGACCCTGCGAAGTTTCTGCGCATTCACAGATCCGCTCTGGTCAACGTGGACTGGATTCACGAAGTGAACTCGTGGTTTGCAGGCAAGGTCATCCTCTCTCTCAAGGATGGTCAGCACACGCAATTGCCTGTGGCGCGGGACCGCGTTCGCGCGCTGAAGGCGCATTTGGGGTTCTGAGGGAAGGGTTAGCTCAGGCAGCGGTGCGAAACGTCGCTTCAGCCCACTCAACGGCGACTGCGACAACATTGTGGCGCGCTGACGTGATGGATCAGCCGCCCATGAACATTCCGCCGTTCACATCAACTACGTGGCCTGTAATATATGCTGCTCCATCGGACGCCAGAAACGCGACAGTCTCAGCAATCTCCAAGTCCGTTCCTGCCCTGCCCAACGGAATTTGAGCCATCATCGCCGTCCTCTGATTCTCGTCGAGCACGGCCGTCATTGGTGTTTCAATGTATCCCGGCGCCACTGCGTTCACCGTGATCCCTCGTGAAGCCACTTCGCGGGCGATCGACCGCGTGAGCCCAATGAGCCCAGCCTTGCTGGCCGCATAGTTCACCTGTCCTGCTTGGCCAGTACGGCCGACGACACTGGATATGTTGATAATCCTTCCCCAGCGGTTCTTCAGCATCGGTCTGAGCAGTGCCTGGGTCAACAAAAATGCGCCGGTGAGATTGGTGCCGAGCACATCGTCCCAGTCTGCCCGTTTCATAGCCATCATCAGCCCGTCGCGGGTGATTCCGGCGTTGTTCACCAGGATCTCCACTTTGCCGTAACGCTCAATCACGGCTTTGGCCCCGGCCTTGATCGAATCCTCGCTGGCAATGTCGAGCGGAATTGCTGCCGCATGCCCGCCCGCGCTCTCGATCTCTGCGACTGCCTCAGCCAGCTTGATCTCGTTCCGAGCCGCCAGCACTACGGTTGCTCCAGCCCTCGCTAACTCGAGCGCACATGCGCGACCAATCCCCTGGCTGGCTCCTGTGATGAACGCGATTCTTCCTTGCAAAGTCCCCATAGGTTTCTGTTCAACCCGCGCACGTGCAGACACGCGCCCTTCCGTCCACCATTATAGGGGGACAAATTGTTTCGAGTGCCCGGGTTAAGCAATGCGTTCCAGCATGGCATGCTGGGCTCGGCGGCGCCAAAAGAAAAAAAGCGCCGGAACTGGCTTTCTCAGCTCCGGCGCAAGGGGAAGGTAAAGCGAGACTTGCTTAGTTAAGTTCGTCGACGTAATGAGCCAACAAAACGGTGTTCCCTGAGAGCGGGTCCTTCACCAGCAGCCCGACGACGCGAATATCTTCGCCGTTGGTCAAGCTGCCCAATCCCGTCAGGCCGTCACGGAAGTCTGTCGGGTTCGCGGTATAAACCGTTACCGTTTGTGGAATCAGCAGTCCGACGAAACCATTGATCTGCATCTGGAACGTGCCGTTGGTTGTGTTCACGCTGTTTGGAACCACCGTGCCGTTGAAGCCCCAGTGGCGCAGCACGACCCGCTTCGCCGTCACGTCCTG
>Ga0182018_10000389_pt1 | contig 57650 bp, 44 predicted proteins | sample 812P2MmetaG_FD_120490 | JGI IMG/M metagenome (GOLD analysis project Ga0182018, IMG submission 120490) | Permafrost microbial communities from Stordalen Mire, Sweden - 812P2M metaG | ecosystem: Environmental > Terrestrial > Soil > Wetlands > Permafrost | place: Sweden: Stordalen | collected... | reverse complement strand
AGTCGAACTGCCGCTCTTTCCCGGGTATGCATTTGTGCGAGTATCTTATTTTTCCGGAGACCGCATTCGCGTCCTCCAGGCATGTGGTGTGGTCAGCTTTGTTGGCCGAAACGCTGCGGGCGTATCCATTCCCGAGGAACAGATCGAAGCGATCAGAACGCTTCTTGTCCGCAAAGTTGCCGTCAAGGATCATCCGTTCCTGAACGTCGGTCAACGCATCCGCGTCCGCGGTGGATGCCTGAGCGGAGTGGAGGGAATTCTAGTGGCGGTGAATGGCTTACGCAGTCTTGTCATCTCCGTCGAGCCAATCCAGCGCTCGCTCTGTATCAATCTCGACGGGTATGACGTAGAAGTGGTCTAGTGGTTCAAGGTTTTGTGGCGGCAGATTCGGTAGAGTTTCCGGCGGACGTCAGTACTTCATCCTCGCACTCCAAAGCTCTAACATGTCTAATATTCACGGCGCGGATACAGTCGGCAATGTGGATCAGGATGATGAGCATCCGCAGGGGCCATCAGGGACCTCGGCAATCGGGCTCACCTACGTTCCCACAAACGAAAATTCAACGTTGCGCGGAATACTGAATGAAGCGGAGGGTCAAGTGATACTGCGTGCCCTTCAGCACACCGGGTGGAATCGAAAACGGGCCGCGGCGTTACTTAAGATCAGCTATCGCGGACTGCTGTACAAGATTAGCAGGCACAGTATTACCCCACCTTCGGCAGGTGATTAGACCTTGGCGTAACACTGCGCAGGCTCCGACCACTTGAATTGTTCTTCCCTGCGAATTTCACAAGCACGGCAAGCAGCGTAAGAAAACCTCCAGAACGTCAGCGATAACCTTGCTGTTCTCGCCGAGCGCGGTGTCGGATGACCGATGCTTTGGACTGCACCGGGATCCTTAATGTGGCCGTCGCCGATCAGCCCACGATCCCTGCTCTGCGCTTCAATTCTCGATGCATGGTGCTGCTGCTGGGGACGCTTCTGGCGACGGGCGTCAGCGTTGGCATGGCCTTCATACTCGAGTACACGAATCCCTCGTTCCGGATCCTGGCAGAGTTCTTGCCGAACTCAATATTCCGGTCCTGGCTGCAGTTCCCCTGAAATCGAACGGCTTCCATGGCAACGGCAACGGAAACAGGAGCGGAAGTGCCGTACGGGGCGGCAATGGGGATCGGCACTCCGTGTTCGCGAGCCACGACTCGACGGTAGACCAGAGGCAGCCCGAACAATAATGTTTCTCAACTACTACGGTCTTCGGGAACAACCATTCGGAGTCACGCCGGATCCGCGTTTCCTTTATCTTAGCCCGGCTCACCGAGAAGCCTTGGCTTCGATGTTTTATGGCATTGATGCTGAACGCGGATTCGCGGCACTGATCGCCAAGCCGGGCATGGGTAAGACGACCCTCCTGATTCACTTGCTCCAGCGATTCCGCTCCAGGGCGCGCACTGCGTTCGTGTTTCAAACCCAGTGCACTTCGCGGGAGTTCATGCGGTTTCTGTTGCTCGAGTTAGGTTGCGAAGTCAACGGGGAACAGGACCTCGTAACCATGCACGAGCAATTCAACCGTTGCCTGCTGCAAGAAGCGCAAGCGGGCCGGCGCTTTATCGTCGTGGTGGACGAAGCACAGAACCTGGACCCTTCCGTGTTAGAGACAATCCGGCTGCTTTCTGATTTCGAGACGCCGCAGGCGAAGTTGCTCCAGATTGTGCTGTCAGGGCAGCCAGAGCTGGCGGACAAGCTGGCGCGGCCGTCTTTGAGGCAACTGCGGCAGCGCGTGTCGATATTGAGCACACTCGCGCCTCTCCCCCCCGAAGAAGTCGCCCGTTACATGTGTCACCGGCTCGGCGTTGCCGGACGTCCAGAAGATCCTCTATTCACCCCATCGGCGGCGAGGATGATTTCGGAGTTGAGCGAAGGAATTCCACGCAACATCAATAATATTTGCTTCAACGCGTTGTCTTTGGGGTGCTCTCTCGGGCAGAAGACGATCGGCGTTGAGGTTCTACAACAGGTCGCTGCAGACTTCGATCTTACGAGTTTGCGCTCCGACCCGGGCCTGTCGGCTTTCGAGCGCGAGACAATCTCCTTAGCCAGTGCGGCGTCAGAAGCACGATCATTACTGGCCAAGAGCGCTTCCACTCTCGCCAAGACTCGAAGCAGTGAATTCTCGAATCCGGAAGATGCACTGGCTTACATCCAAGAGTTCATTCAACGATTCAAGAAGGATCAGAATTTAGCCAATTAGTCTGCACCTTACTCTCTGGCGGGACAGGTCAGAAAACCATGCTTGGAGGACCCATTGAGTTAGCCCGGCTACACTGGGTCCGGGATGAGGATCTCGTCTTTGAGATGCGAGTTGGAGCACTGATAGAGGCCTTAGTCTCTGAGAACTTGGACTACTTGCCGGAACTTGCAGCTCTCCCTAGTATCGGTCAGCTCGATTTTACGTTGTCAATGGAGCGCTCTGCTCGTAACAACAAATCCTCCTCGTATGATGACATCCGATTTATGAAGGCCGGAAGAAGTGCGCGGAATGCGTGCCGCTAGTTTGGCAGCAATCGTGAAAAGTGACCGCTGTGGAGACCTTTAATCTGCTGTGGGGCTTCCATTTTCATAGTAGTCGAGCATGCGCGGTGGTCAACAATGTGCGGACTTTTGGCCGCTGAAAATGGGGCTGGACGACTAGGACGTTTTGCCATTTCGAGCTAGCAGCCAATTCGGAGCGTCAAAGCGAATCCATTGGCAACAGCCGTTTCCAAGGGCCACGACTGTGACTCAGAGGGCGGAGCCGTAAGCAGGGTTTGCCGCAAGCTGTTTCGAATGTACATAAAGGTGTGAGCTTCCTAGAGGATCAAGTCAGTCGGGGGTGAGAGCTGTGTTTGCTATCAAAACGAAATTGATCGTAATCCTGATGTCGGTTCTTGTTATTGCTTGGAGCTCGAGTGTGGCGCAGGAAGAGCGGGCGTCGAGCGCCAGCAATTCAAAACCGCCGGCGGCGAGTGCAGCTACCAGTGCGGAGGCGACACCCCTCCCGCACCTCCAGCCCCGTGATCAGCGCTATCGGATTTCGGCGGGAGACAGCTTCGACCTCAACTTCGATTTGAGTCCGGAATTCAACCAGACTGCGGTCACCGTTCAGCCCGATGGGTTTGTCACGTTGCGCGGGGTTGGAGACATCAAAGTAGAAGGTCAAACGGTACCCGAACTCACCGGGACTGTGCGCACGGCGTACGATAAGATTCTCCATGCCCCCATCATCTCAGTCGTCCTCAAGGATTTCGAGAAACCATACTTCATTGCGGACGGCCAGATTGGGAAGCCTGGCAAGTATGACCTTAGAGGGCAAGTAACATTAACCGAGGCTCTTGCCATTGCTGGCGGACTCACGGACAAAGCCAAGCATTCCCAAGTTTTGTTGTTCCGTCGCGTCAGCGACCAGTGGATGGAAGCCAAGCTGATAAACGTAAAGCAGATGGAGAAGTCAGGCAATCTCTCGGAGGACCCGTTTCTTCACCCTGGGGATATGCTTTTCGTACCGAAAAATACCTTCTCAAAAATTGAGCGGTTTATTCCCGTGTCGAGCGCGGGAGCGTTCTTTCCCTTACCCTAAAGCAGGCGCAGTCTGCGTGGAGGCGATATGAGTGAACAATATTCAACAAAGCCAACCTCGGCCTATACCATCAGCGCGAAAGACATCCTTGGGATCGGCTTCCGCCACAAGCGGATGATTGCAATGTGTTTCTCTGCGATTTTCCTGGGCGCGGTGCTGGTTGGTATCCTCCTGCCCCCTTCCTACAAGGCTCACACTAAGCTGCTGTTGAAACGGGAGCGGGTCGATCCGGTCATCAGTCCGGGGCAGGAAGCGTCAGTGGTGACGCAGAATGAAGTGAGCGAGGAAGACTTGAATTCCGAAGTCGAACTGCTGGAAAGCGACGATGTGCTCCGCCAAGTCGTGCTCGCATGCGGATTGCAGAATCAGCGTTCATCGCATCTCTTCGGGAAAGCTGACCCAGAGGAGAACATGGCGAAGGCCACGGCGCGGTTGCGCGGTGATTTGCAAGTGGAAGCGATGGCCAAAACCAATCTCATTAGCGTCAGTTACCTCTCGAACGATCCGCAAAAAGCCACCAACGTTCTAAAGAACCTCAATGACATTTATGTCCAGAAGAATGCCGAGGTCCACCACCCCCACGGGCAATACAAGTTCTTCGAACAAGAAGCGGAGCGCTACAAGACAGAACTCAAGCAGGCCGAAGAGCAACTGAAACAATTCGCTTCCGAACGTGATGGAGTGGCGCCCCAGATAGCGCGCGACAATACGCTGCAGAGGCTGGGCGAATTCACCGCGACTCTGGAGCAGACCAGAACCGAAATGGCTGCTTCGGAGGAAAAGATAAACACCTTGGAGAAGCAGGCGGATAAATTGCCGGTGCGGATCACGACTCAACTGCGGGAGAGCGATGATGCCCAACTGCTGCAGACGCTCAAGACTAGCTTGATGAACCTGGAACTCAAGCGCACAGAGCTATTGACCAAGTATCAGCCCACGTATCCGCTTGTGGAGGAAGTTGAAAAGCAGATCGCGGATACACACGCTGCAATCGACTCCGAGGCGACCAAGCCGGTGCGTGAACAGACGACTGACGAGAATCCAACATATCAGTACGTCAGCACCGAGTTGTTGAAGGCAAAGGCCGAGTTCAGTGCTGCACAGGCACGGGCTGCGGCGACGCAGACCATCGTCGCGATGTACCGCACCAAGGCGGAACAGCTCGAGCAGAAGGGGATTGTGCACCAGGATTTGCTGCGCGAACAGAAGGCCAGTGAAGACAATTTTCTCCTTTACCAGAAAAAACGGGAGGAAGCTCGCCTGTCTGATGCCTTGGATGAGAGGCGAATTCTGAATGTGGCAGTGGTCGAGCAACCCTTCGTTCCAGTCATTCCCGTCAGTTCACCTTGGACGTTGATCGGGTTTGGGCTGTTGATTGCGGTCATCACCAGCGCCGGCGCAGCCCTGACTACGGACTATTTGGATACTTCGTTCCGCACGCCGTCAGAAGTCTCGGACGAGCTGAATATTCCCATGCTTGCGGCGGTACCGTATCGCCCGGCAGGGAAAAGTAGGAATGGAAATGGAAACGGAAATGGCAAACATAATGGCAATGGACGTCACAGCGGAGTCAGCGGCAAGCCCCCCACCATTGCCGAAGACGTCAGCGACCATCGACTGTAAGAAGACAACAGACGGAGACCAAGGATGAGCAGGAATTTTGAATTGCTGCAGCAGATCGGTAAAGAGCAAGAGATTTTCCAGTCCGCTGTGCCAAGCCGAGATGCGTTCGAGGAGCCGACGGCGTTACCTCCCTTTCCGCCGGTTTTCGATAAAGCCGGAGTTGACGAGGTCACCGGATTGGTACAACGCGTGTTCCTGGTGTCAGGCGAAGAGACTCCTCGTACCGTTGTTTTTGCTGGTACCGAAGCAGGCAACGGTTGCACCTGGTTGTGCGCCCGCGCGGCGGAAGCGCTGGCGAGCCGAGTGTCGGGGTCGGTGTGCATGGTGGACGCCAACCTGCGTGCGCCAAGACTCCATGAGCAGACCGGCATTCCAAATCACCACGGGCTTTCCGATGCATTATTGGATCCCAGCCCCATGAGCGGGTTTGCGACCCAGTTGTCCCCGAATCTCTGGATCGTCAGCTGCGGTTCCGCTGTGGAGAAGGCAGAGGGGCTATTGACTTCGAGCCGCATGCAGGCGCGCCTGAGCGAGCTGCGCTCGATTTTCAAGTATGTGCTGGTGGATGCTTCTGCCATGAATGTTTCCCGGGAGGCTGTTGTTCTGGGTACGGCTTCCGACGGGGTGATCCTTATATTGAAGGCCAACTCTTCCCGCAAGGAAACTGCGCGCGGTGCCGTGCGCGAACTGCAGGCGGCCAAAGTGCGTGTTCTCGGAGCCGTGCTCAACCAGCGTACGTTTCCAATTCCGCAGTCCATTTACAGCAAACTGTAGCGATCATTCTTCTTCCCAACCGCGCGGCGGCAGTTCTACATCAATATGGCTCACATTCTTCAGCAGCTGTTGAGCAAAAGCGCGTCCCTGTACCCGACAAAAACTGCCGTTTCAGCCCGCGGGCGAAACTTGAGCTATCGCGAACTGGAAGAACGGTCTAACCAGCTCGCACACCTTCTCTTGCATCGCGGGGTGAGAAAGGGGGACCGTATTGGCCTGTTCTTTCCCAAGTGTGTCGAGTCATTGGTGTGCATGCTGGGGGCGTTGAAGGCCGGAGCTGTGTACGTGCCGCTGGACCCGCAAGCTCCGGCAGAGCGCATCTCCTATATCATGGGGGACTGCGGCGTTCGCATTCTGTTGACGAATGCGGAAAAGCGGAAGGTTCTGGATACCAAGAAGCTGCATGCACTCGATGCTTGCATCCTGACGGATAATTCTGCGGGCGAGCTAAACGGCTCACGCGTGCTTTCGTGGTCAATGCTCGCGGACTATCCTTCAGACCATGCGCCGCAGGTCACGCTTACTGAGACCGACCTGGCGTACATCCTTTACACTTCTGGTTCTACAGGACGCCCCAAGGGAGTAATGCTCTCGCATCGGAATGCCCTGACATTTGTAGATTGGTGTAGCGCGAAATTCAAGATCCGCCCCGAAGACCAGCTTTCCAACCACGCACCTTTGCACTTCGATCTGTCTGTTTTCGATGTTTACAACTCGCTGGAAGCAGGCGCGACGCTTCACCTAGTCACCGAAGACATCGCCCTGTTTCCTGCTACTTTGGCGAGTTTCATCGAAACTTGCGGAATAACGATTTGGTATTCGGTGCCGTCCGCCTTGACGTTACTTTTGCTACACGGGAACCTGCAGGCAGAAAAGTTGCGGCAACTGCGCATCATCCTTTTTGCGGGCGAAGTTTTTCCCATGAAGTACCTGCGGGAAATGGCGGACCTGCTGCCGCATGTCGATCTATACAACCTGTATGGGCCGACAGAAACCAATGTGTGCACCTATTACAAAGTGGAGCATGGACTCCTGGCCGGTCAGGAGAGCCTGCCGATCGGCGTTGCTTGCGAGAACACAGAAGTTTTTGCGGTGAATGAAAAGGGCGAAATCGTCACACAATCGGGCGAGATCGGTGAGTTGCACGTGCGAGGCCCAGCCGTTACTTATGGTTATTGGGCTGATGTCGAGAAAACCAAGAAGATGGTTGTGCCCAATGTTTTCCAGGCGAACTTCGACGAGAAGATGTACCGCACCGGCGATTTGGTGCGGCTCGGGGAAGACGGTAACTATTATTTCCTGGGCCGCCGCGACAGCATGATTAAGAGTCGTGGATACCGGATTGAATTGGGCGAGATTGAGACTGCTCTACTCAATCATCCCGGGGTCAGGGAAGTGGCTGCAATAGCCATTCCTGACGACATCGTCGGCAATCGCATCAAGGCGGTGGTTGCATTGCATGCCGGAAGCTCCCTGCAAGCCGCCGAATTACAACAACACTGTGCAACGCGTATCCCCAAGTACATGATTCCGGATCTGATCGAGTTCTGCGACAGCCTGCCCAAGACTTCCACAGGCAAGATTGACCGGGTGAGCTTGGTCCAGAGCAATCTCAGCGTAACAATGACACCGGCACATATTTGAGCGGGTGGTCTTGCTGTTTGGATTTCTTCCGTAGGACGGAGACGAGCCTCGGTGAGTACCATTCGGCGTCAACTTCTATCGAATGCGCTCAAGTTGTTTGACCTGTGTTTGATGCTTCTTTCGTTCGCGCTGGCCACGGTAGCAGTGGCGAACACTTCCTACACCGGCTCCCTGGCCGAATTTCTGGCGATGCGGGTTAAGATCGGTAATTTTCTGATCTTCGCCGCGTGCTTGCTTTCCTGGCATCTGGTTTTGTCGTCGTTTCGCCTGTATGCGTCGCATCGTCTTTCGCGGCGTCGCGACGAATTGCTGGACATCGTAAGAGCCGCATCTGTAGGCACACTTTTGATCCTGGTCACTGCGGTCGTCTTTCGGATTCGCATGGTGACCGGGACCTTCATATGCGTCTTTTGGGTGAGCAGCACTCTGGCAACGATCGCAAGCCGGATTGTGCTTCGGTCCGCGCTGCAGCGAATGCGTCTTCACGGTCGTAACCTGCGTACCATGTTGATCGTGGGAACCAACAAACGCGCGGTGGAGTTTGCCAAAAAAATAGACGCTACGCCGAGCCTTGGCTACCGGATTCTTGGGTTTGCCGACCAGGACTGGCTGGGTCTCGGCGAGTTTAAGCAAACAGGTTATTCATTGGCATGCGATCTCGGCGCCCTTCCGGTCTTTATGCGAAGCAGCGTTATCGATGAAGTGGTGCTTGCGCTGCCGGTGCGATCGCTGCATACGCGCGCTTCCGAAATCGCGGCACTCTGCCAGGAGCAGGGAATTGTCATGCGGCTGTTCGATGTATTTGATCTCAAGTCGGTCCGGTCGCGCGTGGAACAGCTTGAGGGGCATCCGTTCATTACCCATTACACGGGAGGACTCGACGGCTGGCCCGGCGTCATCAAGCGTGGGATCGATATTTTGATCTCGCTGGTGGCGCTGATCGTGCTCGCTCCGGTGTTGCTGATCACCGCAATCATGATTAGGATGACTTCCCCGGGTCCGGCGCTATTTATCCAGAAGCGCCTTGGCTTCAACAAGCGTCGCTTCAACGTCTACAAATTCCGGACCATGGTTGTGGATGCGGAAAAACGCATGCAGGAAGTAGAGCATCTCAATGAAGTCAGCGGACCCGTTTTCAAGATTAAAAATGATCCGCGCATCACCTCCGTGGGAAGATTTCTCCGCAAGACCAGCATCGACGAGATCCCGCAACTGTTGAACGTCCTCAAAGGCGATATGAGCCTCGTAGGACCACGGCCACTGCCGGTTCGGGATTACGAAGGGTTCAATAAGGACTGGCAGCGCCGCCGTTTCAGTGTGCGTCCCGGAATTACCTGCCTCTGGCAGATTAACGGCCGTAGTTCAATCCCCTTCGAGCAGTGGATGGAGTTGGACCTCCAGTACATTGACAAATGGTCTCTCTGGCTGGATCTCGAAATTCTATTGCGTACGATTCCAGTCGTTCTAAAAGGCTCGGGAGCTGCGTGATGACGCCACTCGAAAGATTTTCGCGTTCTGAGCAGCAAACCTCATTGCCCCAAGCCGCCCTACGGCCCAACCGGACTATAGGCGAAGCGACTCCAGTCCAGGCAAAGGCAGTGCGGGATGTTGTCTTGCGACCTTGTATCCCTGAGTTGGTGCGTCAGCAGGCTGTAACCACGCCTGAGGCGGTCGCAGTGGCTGCCAGCTCAGGAATGCTCACGTATGCCGAGCTGAATCGTCAGGCCAATCAACTAGCGCACTATCTGATATCGCTCGGTGCGGGTCGCGAACGGCTGGTTGGACTCTGCCTGGAGCGGTCTCCAGCGTTCATCGTCGCCGCGCTCGCCACTCTGAAAGCGGGCGCCGCATATCTGCCGCTCGACCCCGACTCGCCCGCGGAACGAATTGCCTTTATGTTGCAGGATTCCGGAGGGTCGGCGCTCGTTACCTCCGGAAAACTGGCCAATGATCTACCTGGCGGCGACTGGGCAGTTTTGAATATCGACAACCACGCGCCACAAATCAGCAGCCAGCGCGCGGAGGCGCCGAAGATGGAGATTCGGCCTGAAGATTTAGCCTACCTTGTTTATACATCCGGTTCAACCGGGCGGCCCAAAGGAGTTGAGGTTACACACTCGAACCTCATGAATCTCGTATGCTGGCACGCCCGCGCCTTCGAAATGAGGCCGGCGGATCGCGCTAGCTTTCTCGCTGCATTGGGATTCGATGCCGCAGTTTGGGAGTTGTGGCCCTATCTGACCATGGGCGCAAGCGTTCACATCCCGGAAGAGGGCGTACGCAACGACGCCGAAGCACTCCGGGACTGGCTCGTAGAGCGAAAAATCACGATCAGTTTCGCCGCCACTGCAATGGCGGAGCGTTTGATTACGCTCGACTGGTCTCTGGATACGTCGCTGCGAATTCTTCTTACGGGCGCGGATACGCTTCGCCGTCGGCCTCCGGAATCTTTACCCTTCACATTGGTGAATAACTACGGACCCACGGAGTGCACAGTCGTGGCGACCTCGGGCGTCGTAAAGTCGTCAGATACCACGAAGTGGCCGTCGATCGGCCGTCCCATCGAAAATACCGTCGTCCATATCATCGACGAAGCGATGCATCCGCTACCTCGAGGTGAGGTGGGAGAGCTCTACATCGGCGGCGCTGGCGTGGCCCGTGGCTACCGTAATCAGCCCGATCTTACTGCTCAGCGGTTCGTGCGTGCTCCGTTCGGTCCACACGAAGATATTTTTTATCGCACCGGGGATTTGGGACGCGTGCTTCCGGATGGCGAGATTGAATTCCTGGGCCGTGTCGACGAGCAGGTCAAAATCCGCGGCTTCCGGGTTGAGCCCAACGAGATTGTCACGGCTCTTAATTCCTGTGCTGGGGTGCAAACCAGCACAGTCGTCGCGCGTGAAGAGCAAGGTGGAGAGAAGCGTTTGGTTGCCTATGTCGCACTGGCACCGGATTCAACAGTGACGGTTAATGTGCTGCGCGACTCCCTCTTCAAAACTCTCCCGAATTACATGGTTCCGTCAGCCTTTGTCGGCCTAGCCTCAATTCCCACCACCGCCAACGGGAAGGTTGATCGGGCAGCTCTGCCAGAGCCGACCGCTGCGAACCTGCTTCGCGATGAAGGTTACGTCGCGCCCCAGACTATAGTAGAGCAGCGCCTGGCGACAATGATCGCTCCTCTCCTGCAAGTGGAGTGCGTGGGCGTGAACGACAACTTTTTCCTCCTGGGAGGCCATTCGTTGTTGGGCACGCAACTCATCACTCGCATTCGCGAGGGGTTCGGTGTTGATCTGTCGCTGCTCAGTCTGTTTGACCACCCGACGTTGGCTGGTATGTCGGCTGAAATTGAGCAGCTCATCCTTGCCAAGATAGAAGCCAGCAACTGGGAAGAGGCGCAACGCCTCGCCGTCCCCGCTCCCAAGGAGACGCAAAGATGACGTTGCCGTCTGCAACGCCATTTCGAGTTGACCGAGCAAACGCGGCTCTGAGCCTTTATCATCTGCTCGATCCTGAAGTCCTGGCGAATCCCTATCCCCTCTTCCACCGCTTGCGACGGGAAGATCCAGTACATTGGGACTCCTATCTGCACGCCTGGGTAGTGACTCGCTATGCGGACGTTTTGGAGGTCCTCCACAGCTTTTCGGCCGACCGCACGCCCACTCCTGCGCAGTTCACAGAGATGGGACTCGCACAACTGAAGCCTATCGCGCAGGTGATGATCAAGCAGATGCTGTTCCTGGATGCGCCGGGACATACTCGGCTGCGCGGCTTGGCGTCCAAGGCTTTCACGCCGGCGCGGGTTGAGACTCTAAAGACTCACATCCGCGATATCGTCAACAGCTTGCTCGACAAAGTGCAGGCCAAGGGACGAATGGATGTCATTGCCGACCTCGCGGATCCCTTGCCCGCTATCGTCACAGCCGAACTGCTCGGTGTTTCGGTCAGCGACCACGAGCGGCTGAAGTGCTGGTCTGCGAACTTCGCCGAGATGCTGGGCAACTTCCAGCACAATCCCGAGCGCGCGCAACTCATGCTGCGCACGGTTGAAGAGATGACGTCTTATTTTCAGGAGGCAATCCAGGAGATCAAGGCGCATCCCCGTGAGGGACTGATTCACTCGCTGCTGACGGCTGAAGTGGATGGTGACCGTCTGACGGAAGAGGAAGTGATTGCGAACACTATCGTCACCATGGTCGGCGGCCAGGAAACGACGACCAACCTGATTGGCAATGGTTTGCTCACGCTGTTGCGCAATCCTGAAGAAATGAAGCGGCTGCGCGCTGACTTTTCCTTGATTCCGTCAGCCGTGGAAGAGATGTTGCGCTACGAAAGCCCCAGCCAGCATACGGCGCGGCTCGCTCCTTCCGACCGGGAACTGAACGGCACACTGATTCGCAAGCGCCAGGCTGTGATCGCAGTAATGGCGGCCGCTAACCGCGATCCCGAGCGTTTTCCCGATCCAGATCGCTTTGACATCACCCGACCGGATAACCGTCACCTGGCTTTCGGATATGCCGCACATTTCTGCTTTGGCGCTCCCTTGGCGCGTGCCGAAGGTCAGATCGCATTCCAAGCCATTTTGCAACGCTTGGACAATCTTCGTCTCGAGCCGCAGCGCTTGATTTGGCGCACCAACCTTGGTCTGCGCGGACTTACATCCCTGCCTGTAAGCTTCGGAGATGAAGCTGAGTCAAGCGGCCCCGAACAAGGCCGCACCCAGCGTCAGGCCCCTCCGGCCAACCCAACGCGGGCCAAAGCCGAAGACGGGCCGACACAGACGCAGCAGAAGCATGAGATGCGGGAAGCGATCCTTGATAGTCCTGACAAGCCTATAGGCTTTCCAGCGCAGCTCGGAGCGGAGGAGCGTCACCGGATTCTGGTTGAATGGAACCGGACCGATGCGCCTTATCCGGCGGACCAATGTATTCATCAATTGATTGAGGCCCAAGCCGCGCGCACGCCCGACGCCATCGCCGTGCAGCACGAACAGGAGACGCTCACCTACCGCGACTTCAACGAACGAGCGAATCAGCTTGCCCGCCACCTTCGCAAGCTGGGAGTGGGCCCGGACGCCCCGGTGGGCGTTTGTCTGCAGCCCTCCCTCACTCTCGCGGTGGCGCTGCTGGCTGTGCTTAAGGCAAATGGCGCGTGCCTGCCGCTCGATCCGGCATATCCCAAGGATCGCCTGCGGTTCATGATGGAAGATGCGCGGATAAAAGTGCTTCTAAGCGACGAACGTCTGCTGTCTTATTTCGCCGGAAGCACCGCCAGGAGAGTCTGCATTGAGTCCATCCGGGAAACCATTGCCCAGGAAGACCGCGGCAATCTTGAGACCAACATCACTCCCCGCAGTCTGGCTTACCTGATCTACACATCCGGTTCGACCGGCAAAGCCAAGGGAGTTATGCTTACGCACGAGGGGCTGGTGAATTACATCACCGCGGCCATCGGCATCTACGGTCTGAAGTCGACAGACCGGGTGCTGCAATTTTCTTCTATCAGCTTCGACATCGCGATCGAAGAAATGTATCCAACTTGGGTCGGAGGTGCGACGCTGGTCTTGCGGGGGAGCGACTTCTCCCTTGCCAGTTCGGATTTGTTGCACTGGATGCGACGGCAGAATCTCACGGTGCTTTCCGTTCCTACCGCGTACTGGCACGAATTGGTGCACGCACTCTCGGAGTCCGGCGCTTCTTTGCCCGAGAGCTTGCGGCTGCTGATTGTGGGCGGAGAGAGAGCTCAGAAGTCTGTCCTCGATGCCTGGCGAAAGGTTGCGGGCGGGCGCGTACGCTGGATCAATACCTACGGTCCCACTGAAACCAGTGTGATCTCCACTTCATACGAGCTGCCGTCCTCTGGCCCGTTGCCTTCCCCTTTGCCCATTGGCCGCCCCATCAACAACACTCGGATCTATGTTCTCGACAGCAACCTTCAGCCTGTTCCCGTCGGCGTTGCCGGCGAGATCCACATCGGCGGCCCGGGACTGGCACGCGGTTATCTCAACAGCCGCGATCTCACGAATGCGAAGTTTATCGCTGACCCCTTTGCTTCCGAGCCCGGGGCGAGACTCTACAAGACCGGCGACCTGGCGCGCTATTTACCGAACGGAGAGGTCGACTTTATTGGACGACTGGATTTTCAAATCAAGATTCGCGGTTTTCGCGTGGAACCGGGCGAGATTGAAGCGGTTCTGGGGCGGCATTCATCCGTGCGCGAGGCCGTGGTGGTCGAGCAAGGAGAGAGCCTGAGTGCTAAGCGTTTGGTGGCGTACCTGGTGCCGGTTGCAGTTATGACGCCTTCTGCTCAGGACTTGCGCATCTGGGCGAGGACGCAATTGCCGGACTACATGATTCCATCTGACTTCGTGTTTCTCGACGAACTGCCGCTCACACCGAACGGCAAAGTGGATCGGCGCGCGCTATCTACGCGGTCGGTTGTCCATACTTCCGCTGAGAGCCACGTTCCTCCAAACAATCCCGTCGAATCGCAACTGGCGGGGATCTGGGAAGAGATTCTCGGGAAGCGTCCGATCGGCGTTCGGGACAATTTCTTTGAGCTTGGTGGGCACTCGTTGCTTGCGGTACGTCTCATGCGCCGCATTGAGCGAAGTTTTCGCCGCAAGGTGCCTCTGGCCGCTTTGTTTGGGGCACCCACCATCGAGCAGTTCGCAGCGATTTTGCAAGAGCCGCAATCGACACTGGGCACTTCGTTGGTAGTCCCCATCCAACCGCAAGGCAGCCGCCCACCATTTTTTTGTGTGCATGGGTTGGGCGGTGCGGTTTTGCGCTTTCAAGAGTTGGCGCGGCACATGGCTCCTGAGCAGCCTTTTTACGGAATCCAGGCACAGGGAATCAACGGCGATATGCCTGTCCTTAGAAGCGTTGAGGAAATGGCAGCCTGCTACATCGGCGAGATGCGGAAGTTTCAGCCCGAAGGCCCGTATTATATCGGAGGATATTCCTTTGGCGGACTGGTCGCGTTCGAGATGGCGCGCCAGCTCCAAGGCGACGGTCATCAGATCGGCTTGCTGGCGCTGCTCGATACCTATCCGGGCAAAGCGAAATCCAAGGCGGTTCTGTTAAGCACGTTGCTGGCTCTGCATTGGGAGCAGCAGAGCGCTTATGTGGCGCGCAAGCTTAGGAAGTATCGGCGAGGATTGCGAAGAAGATTCGACGCCCTTTTCTTGCCCAAATCGCTCAAGCAGGTTCACAAGACTCTAGCCCGTGCCGAAGCGATGTACCAACCGGAAGTTTATTGCGGGGCGGCTATCTGGTTTCGCGCCAGCGAGAAGGCTTTGCGCGGATTGGATGACCCTAAGACCGACTGGGGCAGATGGGCGGCAGCGGGAGTGGAGATCCACGAAATCGACGGTGATCACGGCGGCATCGTGAAGGAGCCTATGGTTAGTATGCTCGCACAGCAGCTTCGCGCATCCTTGGAGGAGGCTCAAGCGCGACATCGGGAAAACACGTTCGTGACACAATTCCACAACCAAACCGCGGCCCGTAACGCCGGCGCGCGAGCCACCCGGCCTGCACCTCGACCTGACCGTGCACCGAGCCCCACTATCCCTGCTTCTCCGCTGTGCTGAGTGACGTTTAAAACCTCTCGAGAAATCAGCTAGCGCCAGGGAATATCCGCCCAGCAACTGTCCATAAGGCGGGACTAGAGGGCGCGCGGACGTTTCTACGAAAAGAACAGGACGGGCAGGGACTCAGCATACCGGCCTCTAGCAGCGTTCATTTCATTTACAAAGTTAAGAAATCGTCATCAAGGCCTATAAATTGGGGAATCGCGAAGTTTGCGCAGTCAGTTCGCAGGAGAACACAACGACCGTTTCAGAGCCGCCAACTCCTGTGCAGGATCAGGGGTTCAGTCTTCAACGAATCCTTCCCTGGATCACGAAAGGTGGTCTAGCGATTGTTGACTATGGGCTTATTTCCGGCTCGAATTTCCTGCTGGCAGTCTTGCTTGCCCGTTGGCTCTCACCAGACGAGTACGGCGCCTATGCTCTGGCTTTCAGCATTTTTATTCTGGTGGCCTTTCTTTATCAGGCCCTGCTGCTTGAGCCGCTCTCGGTGTTTTCCGGGAGTACCTACCGCGACAACATTCGTGGTTATCTGAAAGCAACGGTCTGGCTGCACTGGTCTCTTTCTTTTGTCGTCTGCTTCCTGCTGGGAACGACTGCCGTGGTCGCGCGAGTCTGGTGGCACTCTCCGGCTTCTGCAGCGGCTTTCACAGGCTTGACGATCGCTACTCCATTCATCCTTGTTCATGCGCTGGGGCGGCGGAGTTTCTACCTGAAATTGTCTCCTGCGCCCGCGGCTTTCGGATCCATTTTTTACTGTGTCCTGCTCACAGTGACGATTTGTCTGGTGTATCGGTGGGGATGGTTGACCTCCTTCACGGCCTACTTGGTGATGGGTCTGGCGGCGTTGGTGAGTGGAGTCATCATGTTCTTTCAGTTGAACGCAAAGCTGGAGCCTGCCAGCGGTCACCCTCGGCTGCGAGAAGCTTGGGGAAAACATTGGGAATATGGTAAGTGGGCGTTCGCTACCTGCGTGGTCGGCTGGATCCCGAATTACGTCTACATTCCGTTGGTCGGCAGTTTGTCTGGAATGACGGCCGCGGGCGAACTGCGTGCCGTCATGAATTTTGCTGCTCCCTTGCTCCAGACGTTCGCCGCTCTTTCCATGCTAATCTTGCCCTATGCGGCGCGCGTGCAGAGCCAGGAAGGCCGTCATGCAGCTTCAGTTCTCAGCCGCAAGCTGACATTCCTTTTCGTCGGCGGAGGAATCGCGTACTGGGCGGTGTTGATTCCGCTGCGGCACCAGGTCTTTCATTTCGTCTATGCCGGCAAATATATTGAGTCCTCCTATTTGGTGCCGCTTTTTGCCTTGGAGAGCATCCTGTGGATCGCCGCGCTGGGACCGGCAATTCTGCTTCGCGCGATGGAATCTCCTCGATCGCTATTCTTCGCGAACGGCGCCGCTAGCGTGATTGCTATCATCTTCGGCATTCCGGCGACGCGATACTTCGGTTTGCGCGGCGTCGTCTGGAGTATCGTTCTGGCGAATCTGCTGTACATGATCGTGGCCTTCGTGCTCGCCTCTCGCAAGCTTGCCACGCTGAACGCCGGAGCAATGAATTTGGAGGTACCTTTGCCGGCCGATGGGAGTGTTTATTGAGAACCACCGAACCTAGCGGCAAATCCGGGAGCTCGAAAAAGACAGTCGTCGTCACCACCAGTTGGGACGATGGCCACTGCAAAGATCTCAAAGTTGCCGAGTTGTTGAGCCTAAGGAAGTTGCCTGGAACGTTCTACGTCACAAGTGGCGGCGTTGGTAAGAGTTCAAATATGTCGGAAACGGACCTGCGTGGGCTATCGAATGCCGGTTTCGAGGTTGGTGGCCACACCGTGACCCATCCGCTTCTGACTGATCTCGACCCAGAGAGTCTGCGCCATGAAGTCGCGGACTGCAAAGATTCGATAGAAGCCATTCTGGGCAGGGAAGTGAGTTCCTTTGCGTACCCCAAAGGAAGGTTCAATGCAGAAGTCGTAACCCAGGTCAGGAAAGCGGGATTCCGCTGTGCCCGAGGTGTGCGGATGCTCTCTTTCTCTTGTAACTTTCCACCTTTTGAAATGCCCGTTACGATCCAGGCCTATCCCCACTGCCGGATGGATTATTGCAAGAATCTGGTCCGGCGTGGTGAGATTACGGCGTTGGCAAAGTACTCGCTAATGATCGGCAGATCGACCAACTGGGTGCAACTCGGGAAAGCGCTGTTCGAGCGCGTGCTGCAGAGGGGCGGCGTTTGGCACCTTCTTGGCCACTCCTGGGAAACAGAGAAATTGAATGACTCGAGTGAGTTGAAAGAGATGTTGGATTATGTGAGCGGACGGGAAGGAGTTCGTTATCTTACGAATGGCGAGCTCGGTCAACTTATAAGCTCCGGGCCTGCTGTGGTAGGTCGCGAACCTACTCCGCAAAGGTGTGGTTAGCCGCTGAAGAAAATTACGGTCATGACCGACACTTCAATTGCTGAGCAGAAGCGTCAAGGATTGCTGAAGGCGTACCTGCAGGCGCGCCCGCAAACTGCTCAGTATTGCCCCTCGCCGATTGCGCCCCGAAGGCCCGGAACGATAGCTCCGCTCTCTTTGACTCAAGAAGAGCTGTGGCGCCGCGAAATGCAAGTTCCGGGGATCGCGCCCTTATACAACGAATGTGTGATGCTCCGCATGATCGGGCCGCTCGACCTAGTTTCCTTGGAACGGAGCTTAAACGAGATCGTTAGACGCCAGGAGATTTGGCGGACTACTTTTGAAACGCGAGCTGGCGAGCCTGTACAGATTGTCCAACCAACTGCGCCTCTCCACCTGCATGTCGTAGACTTACGCGAGCTTCCCGAGCCCGACCGCGGCGCGCAAGCGGTTGCTCTCATCAGCCAGGACACACACAGGCGGTTTGCCATGCAGAGTGAGCCCCCGCTTCGGGCGACCCTGGTAAGAATGGACGCGGAGCAACATTGGCTTTTTCTGGTTGTGCATCTGATGCTGCTCGATGGCGTATCCGCATATCAACTTTTTCCTTTTGAGTTAGCAGTTCTCTACAAGGCGTACGCTGAAGGCAGGAATTCTCCTCTTCCCGAACTCCCGATCCAGTACGGCGACTTCGCGTGTTGGCAAAGAGAAATCGGGCAGAAAGCGTTCGCCGGCCAGATCGCATATTGGTGCGAGCAACTGGAAGACCGACTCCCGAAAGCAGACTGGCCAAGCGGCAAGCCGCGCGTGCCGAACAGAACCTACCGGGGAACGGTTCGCCCATTTACATTCCCTGCGCAGCTGAGTGAGAGCCTGAGGGCATTCGCAAAGCAGGGAAACAGCACCCTGTTTTTTGTTTTATTGGCAGGACTTGCTGCCTTGATCCGAAAACGCACCGGCCAGGAGCAGATCATTTTGGGTACGCTCGCCTCATTGAGCCGGAACCAGAGCGAAGTTATGAATCTACTGGGATATTTTCTGAACCCAGTAGCTCTGCGGTTTGATTTCCAAAGTGATCCTACTTTTCACGAACTGCTCGCGCAGACTCGAATCGTACTGTCCAAAGCGATGCTTAACGCCGACGTACCGATCGAGCTTCTTGCGCGGGAGCTAAAACACGAGCAGGATTCCGGCCCAAGCCCGTTCTTTAGTACCGTTATTTCCTTGCAACCCCCGATGCAGAATCTGGATTTGAACTGGACCGTTACAACGATGGATGTGGATAGCGGCGGTTCTCCCTGGGACTTTTATCTTGCGTTCGTGGATCGAGCGCAGCACATTATGGGCCGCGTCCAATTCGACACAGATCGTTTTGATTTTCCTGAAATCACAAGAACCATCCGGGATCTTCAGGCGCTCCTGCAGGAACTCACCCTGAACCCCACACGGCGAGTTTCCGAGGTTCAAGCAGCTTAAGATCCGTATTCGTAATCCCATGGCCGAAAGAGAAAGCAGTCACGCCGTCACGCGCACACCGCCCAAAGCCGGTGCTGTTTCTGAACTCCAGCGTGCCATAGTCAATAAATATGTGAGTGAGCTCGGAAATAAAGTAGGAGAGGAAACACAAATTACGCGACGGCCTTCGGACGAACCTGCCCCGCTCTCTTTCAGCCAGCAGCAGGTCTGGCTGCACGCGCAGATGGCAGGCGACATTCCGTTCTACAACCAAACAATGACGGTTTATCGCCAAGGCACCCTGGATGTGGACATACTGGAGCGCTGTTTGATCGAAATGATTCGTCGCCATGAAATATGGCGAACGACCTTCGACGTGGTTGGGGACGAGCCGGTCCAGATCGTTCATCCAGCGCTGCAGAGATTCCCGTGGAAGGTCATCAACCTGAGCGCCCTGCTAGAGGCGGAGCGTGAAAGGGAAGCTGTTCGAATGGCCGCGACAGATGTCCGACGTCCGTTCGACCTGAAAACAGGGCCGCTGCTACGGGCTTTGCTGGTTTCCTTGGATGACGAGCACCACCGTCTATACATGACCTTTCATCATCTTATTTTCGATGGTGTTACTGCCTATAGCATCTTCCTTCCGGAACTGGAAGAACTTTATGAGGCTTTTTCCGCCGGGGAACCATCGCCTTTGCCGGAACCTCATCTGCAGTATGCAGATTTTGCCTATTGGCAGCGTAAGCGACTCTCTGCTGAAATCTGGTCTGAAGATGTTGCGTTCTGGCGTAAGCAACTCGACGGCGAGTTTCCGCCTTGTCAATGGCCCAATGATCGTCCACGCCCCATCATGGAAACTCACCGGGGAGCGGTGGAACGATTCGTAATGCCAGCGGACTTAGCCAAGAGGATCAGGGCCTCCAGTCAACGAGCGGGAGTATCGGTTTACGTAACGCTTCTCGCCGGGCTGGTGGCACTCCTGCATCGTTACACCAGCCAAAACGACCTCGTTGTGGGCTGTCTCACGTCTGGAAGGAACCGAGCCGAACTTGAGACGATGATGGGGTATTTTGTGAACCCGGTCGCGCTGCGCATCGACCTGACCGGAGATCCAACTTTCCGCGAGCTGCAGGACCGTGTGCGAAAAGTTGTGCTTGAGGCTTTAGAGCACCAGAGTGTACCTTTTGTGCAAGTCGTCAAAGAAGTTCAGCCGAGACACGATCCAGGTCGCAATCCTTTGTTTCAAATCATCCTTTCCCAGCAACCGCAGTTGCGCCACGCTGTTTCGGGATGGGATTTGGTGACCGACGAGGTCTCCAACGGAGGCTCGGAGCTCGATTTGCTTGTCGTGGTTGATGATCGGGGAAGCGAAATCTTCGGGCCCATTACCTACAATACCGATGTGTTCGACGCATCGACGGTGCAGCGAATGGTTGGCCATTGGCGGACTTTGCTTGCAGCGGGCTGCGAGTATGCGGAAGGGAGGATCAGTGAGCTTCCACTGCTGACGGAAGTTGAACGCCAGCAGATTCTCATCGATTGGAATGAGACGGCAACATCGAGGTCTCAGGTGCCTGTGCACAAGGTTGTGGAGCAGCAGGCGGGGAAAACTGCGACAGCAGTTGCGGTCCAGTGTGGGGATCGTCAGCTCACATATGCAGAACTGAATGCGCAGGCGGATAGCTTGGCTCACGTTTTACATAAAATGGGCGTGAGGCCGGATGTTCCCGTTGCCATCTGCGTCGAGCGTTCGGTAGAGATGATTATCGGAATTCTTGGAATATTGAAGGCTGGTGGCGCGTATGTTCCTCTGGATCCAACCTACCCCAGGGAGCGTCTCGAATTCATGGTTTCGGATTGCAAGCCGAAAGCGCTGCTGACGCAATCGCGGTTTGCCAACATGCTGTCGCGCGACCTGCCGACCGTATATCTGGATTCGCCAGGGTGGAAACAGCCCAGCCCAGTCCAGAGTAGCTGCGAGGTAACGCTCGAAAATCTCGCTTACATTCTCTTTACGTCGGGTTCGACCGGCTTTCCGAAAGGAGTGCTGGTGACCCACGGTAACCTTGCACACTCCAATCAGGCTCGGATAAATCAGTATGGCGAATCGGGGCGTTTTCTGCTCCTTTCCCCATATGCTTTCGACAGCTCAGTCGCTGGGATCTTTCATTGTCTTTCGACGGGAGGGGTACTGGTCATACCCACCGAGGAGTTTCGGTGGCAGCCTGAGCAACTGGCTGCTCTGATCTCGAGCCAGCGCATATCGGGAATGTTGTGTGTCCCAAGTCTTTACGGAGAACTCCTGCAGCACGCCGCTGGGGCACAATTAGCTTCATTGCGAACCGTGATCGTAGCTAGCGAGGCTTGCTCTCGGCGATTGGTCAACTCCCATTACCGCATCGTGCCGCAGGCTTCGTTGTTCAATGAATACGGTCCGACCGAAGCAACTGTGTGGAGCACCGTGTATGAGTGCGAGCCGGGAGAATCGGACGAGTCCGTGCCGATCGGCCGCCCGATTGCCAATACCCAAGCGTACGTGCTGGATCGCCACCTCCAACCTGTACCCGTTGGTATTCCCGGCGAGCTGTACATCGGAGGGGACGGGGTCGCCCAGGGATATCTCGACCGTTCAGATCTGACGCGAACCAGTTTCATCCCCAATCCGTTCAGAAACTCTTCGAGTACAAAACTCTACCGGACCGGGGATATGGTTCGCTACGGCCGCGACGGAATCCTGGAGTTCCTTGGCCGCAGGGATCAACAGATCAAGATTCACGGACTGCGGATTGAGCCAGGGGAGATCGAAGCTGTGCTGGAGCAACATCCCGACGTGCGGGAAGCCGCGGTCGTAGCGCACAGCAGTGAATCGGGCGAGTCGCGATTGGCAGCGTTCGTAGCCACCCGCGAAAATTACATGAGTTCCAGCGACGAGCTGCGGAGATTCCTAAAGAGCCGCGTGCCCGCCTACATGGTTCCGGCTACGTTCCATTTTCTGACCTCTCTTCCGCGTAACCCCAATGGCAAAATCGATCGCCATCTTTTGCCGAATTCGGACCTCGCCGCTGGCGGTGTTAGGAGCGACATCACCGCGCCGCGGAACGAGGTCGAGCAGCGACTGCTCGGCATCTGGCAACGCGTTCTCAAAACCGATAACCCGGATGTGACGCAGGACTTCTTCGAACAAGGAGGCCATTCGCTGCTCGCGACGACGCTGCTGGCAAATATTGAAAGAGAGTTCGGTCGAATGCTCTCGCTGGCCTTCATATTTCAGCGTCCAACCATTGAGCAGATGGCAGAGTCCCTTCAAACCGCCGGGCAAAGCCTGCGTGATCGCGCCATTGTGCCCATTCAACCGAAGGGCTCACGGCCGCCATTATTTTGGATTCGCGGTGGTCCTCGTTTCCGTTTGTTGGCCCAGAAGTTGGGGCCGGAGCAGCCGTTCCTGGGTCTGGATTTGCCATTCTCGGACGGGGCCAGACTGCCTGCTCCCTATCGTCTGGAAGACATTGCGGGATTGCTGATCCGCGCCCTGCAGGAGGAACAATCGCACGGTCCCTATTACCTCGCCGGCCTTTGCGTCAATGCTGTGTTGGCTTACGAAGTGGCACGGCAACTGCGTCAGAATGGCGAAGAAGTCGCTTTGGTGGCGATGTTCGATGGCCATAACCGTGCTTATTACAAGAATCCTCTCGCCGACGGACGTTATTCGCAACGGATCAAGTATCATTTTTCCAACCTCTTCCAAATGGACGCGCGGCAAACACCTGGCTATGTTCTCGACCGGCTCGACGAGGCGCGGCGCAAGATCGAGCGTATTACCTGGCAACTAATGTCAGATCGCACAGACCGGCTGCGCAATACGGACTCCATTGTTCACCCTGCATTCCATCGCTACGAACCGCAACCGTACCCCGGAAAGATAGTCCTTCTGCAGTCCAGCGACTGGCCTGCGGGTCCATATTTCGATTTCCAATTGGGATGGGCGGATCTGGTGGCGGGCGGCATAGAATTCCATAGCATCCGCGGGGATCACGCTTCCATGTTCACCGAGCGGAACGTCAACCTGGTGGCCGAGAGGCTAAGTAAGCATCTTTCCGGAGAGCGCTCCGTGTCCCGAAGCGCGCCGATGGCGCAACTAACATCTTGAGATAAAATTTGTGGAGAAAGCTTGGATAAGTGATGTTCAGGCACGGGGTTGGCCAGGAAATTGGGCGCGGCGATGCTGTTCACGTTCGGCGCGGCGCGTGGCCGAATTCCGATAGAGACTCTCTTCTCTAAGAAGACGGGCTTCTTGCGGAGACGAGCGCAGGCCAGTAGCATGTCTCCAAGGTCTCTGGTTGCGCTGCTTTTGAAAGTAATCCAGTAAAAGTGTTCCTTACGCTTAACGAACAAATAACAGAGATGTGCATACTTTTGTTCGCTGGCAGTTAGCTCTGCGAACGTTGAACGTAAAGTATGTCTTGATTTTTCAGCGGCTTGTCTCGTTCTCCCTCGGGGAACCCCACACCGAGTTTTGGATGGGCGATGCACCTCTGATCGGAAGTTGGGTGTTAGCCCTACATTCGTGCCGGGGAAGGCGAAGTGAAGTCGCCGGACAATCAAATCTTATGGCCTCGAAATGTGATTCAGAGGGCGAAGCTGCAACGCGGCTAGGTCGCATCCCTCCAAATTTGTTTTGACGCACGATACAAACTCCCGGCAGGTTAACTGGCCCGGTCCTCTGAATCGCCTTAAGAAGAAGAGACGCTCCCATGCCGTTGCTTCGCAAATTGAGGCACACAATGGCTAGCAGTCCACTGCGAGCTCCGTTGGTTTGGCTCCGCCACAAGAGCCTGAAGTCGACTGATGTGTTTCTCGCTTCCTATCCAAGGTCGGGGAGCACATGGCTTCGTTTCATCCTCTTTGAGTCGCTTCTCGGGGAGTCTTCGGGTTTCAACAGCGTGAATCAAGCCATTCCCGATGTGAAGTCACATCGAGTTGGGTTGCCGCTGATACCTGGGGGATCTCGCCTGATAAAGACTCACGAAGTCTATCACTCGGAATATCGCAAGGCCGTGTACCTGGTGCGTGACCCGCGGGACGTAGCCCTCTCCGAATATGCATACCAAACTGCGTTGGGACTGGTGGACGAGAATTTTGACGACTATCTCAAGCGGTTCCTGCATGAGGGCGTCAATCCGTTTGCATCCTGGCGGGCGCACGTCGAAAGCTGGTTAACCGCGCCTCTCAATAAAGAACAGTTGCTGGTACTACCCTTCGAGAGTCTTCGCGCGGACACGGTGAAGACAATTACCCGGATCGCCGAATTCCTGGGACTAACCCCTGACGAACATCGCATTCGCCGGGCGATCGCGGACAACACCGTCGAACGAATGCGGGCCAAGGAAAAGGAAGTACCACAGCGCGCGTCCAAGCGCGGCCAGTTTATCCGCAGCGGATCCGTCGGCGGCTGGCGCGCGAATCTCAGCCCGTCGCAGGTGGACGCATTCCGGGAACGGATGGGGCATTTGCTGACGCAGATGGAATATCCCACCGCCGCAGAGCCTGTCGGTGCTGTTATCGACGCTTAACGTCACGCGGCATAAACCAGCCGCTTAGTCTCCGTAACTCACTGACGCGGTTTGGCCTTGGTTTTGTTTCGTGGAAAACGACATTCAGAGCTTGCCGGACTCGGGGATCGCGAAGTTTCACGTCAGCGGTGTCGGTGTCCATGCCGTGCAGATTCCGGACACGATCGCGATTCTGGAGGGCTGGATCGACAGTCGCGCCCGCTCTCACTACGTTGCCGTCACAGGAATGCATGGAATCTCTGAGGCCGCAGCTAACCCTGAATTTCGCACTACCCTCAATTCTGCTTCGCTCGTGGTGTGCGACGGAATGCCGCTGGTCTGGCTTGGGCGCTGGCATGGTCATAATCTGCGGCGCCGTGTTTATGGCCCCGAGCTTATGGACACTTTCTGCCGGGTTACCGGCGCACGCTATCGACATTTCTTCTACGGCAGCGCTCCCGGGGTGGCTGAAAGCTTGGCGGCCGGCATGCAGAGCCGATACGGGATTCGAGTTGCCGGATCATATTCACCACCGTTTCGGCCCTTGACGCCCAAAGAGGATGAGGAAGTCATTGCAATGATTGAGGCCGCCCGGCCGGACCTGCTGTGGATTGGACTCAGCACTCCCAAGCAGGAGAGCTGGATGTACCAGCACCGGGACAAGCTGACCGTTCCTGTCGTGATTGGTGTGGGCGCCGCCTTTGATCTCAACACCGGCAGGCTGATTCAGGCGCCCGCGTGGATGCGTGAAAACGGTCTGGAGTGGCTTTTCCGTCTCGGGATTGAACCGCGTCGATTGTGGCGGCGTTATTTGGTGCGTGGTCCCATGTTTGTTTGGAACGTGGCTCTTGAGCTGCTGAATGTGCGTAGATTCGATTGAGGGTTGTTGGAAACAAGCCCTGCCGTTAAGCGGCGGACGCGGCGCTCGAGACAATCGGAAATTTGATTCCGGGTTCGACAGAACAATCGTAAAATCCAAAGGAAAAAATATGAATCAGATGAAGCGGGTTTTAGTCACGGGTGCAGGTGGTTTCATCGGTCACCATTTGGTTCGTCGGTTAAAACAGGACGGTTACTGGGTACGCGGCGCTGACCTTAAGTGTCCGGAGTATGAAGCTAGCGCAGCAGACGAATTCGAGATCCTGGATCTGCGCCAACTGGACAACTGCCTGCTCGCTACCCGCGACAATATCGATGAGGTTTTCAACCTGGCTGCAGATATGGGTGGAATCGGTTACATCACCGCGTATCACGCCGCGATCAGCCGCAACAACATCCTGATCAATGCAAACATGCTCGAGGCGAGCCGCCTAAATCACGTGCAGCGCTTCTTGTTTTCGTCCTCGGCTTGTGTTTATGCCCAGGACAAGCAGAAGAGCGCGGATGTCGCCCCTTTAAGGGAAGAAGATGCTTATCCCGCCGATCCGGAGCCGGGTTATGGCTGGGAGAAGTTGTTCGCGGAGGAACTGTGCCGCTATTACCGCACGGATTATTGCTTCGAAACGCGGATCGTACGCTTTCACAATGTTTACGGCCCGCTGGGTACTTACGATGGCGGCAAAGAAAAAGCTCCCGCCGCTATGTGCCGTAAGGTTGCGCTAGCCACTCCTGGCGCCGAAGTCGAAATCTGGGGCGACGGTGAACAGACCCGTTCTTTCATGTACGTCGATGATTGCGTGGAGGGTCTGATCCGAATCATGGCATCCGATTACCACGAAGCCCTCAACCTCGGAACGGATGAACTGGTTACGATCAACCAGTTGATCACGATGGTGGCAGAGATTGCGGACAAGCCAATCGAAATTCGCCACAATGTTTTCGGGCCGCAGGGCGTGCGGGGCCGTAACAGTGAAAACAGCCGCACCCGGCGCGTGTTAGGCTGGGAGCCTTCCATTCCGCTGCAGCAAGGTCTGGCCGTGACCTACAACTGGATTGCCTCCGAATTGCGCAAGTCGATCGTGCCCAAGGCTGAGATCACGGAGACTACGAGCAGCGCTGCTGATTAGGCCAACGCCGCAGCCGGCTTCTACCTTGGGGCAGCCATGATAACAGCGCAGGAAAATGTGTCCGCCGAGCAGCCCGATCCGAGCTCGCTCTTTGTTGTTGGCATGTGGAGATCTGGCACGTCCCTCTTCTACGCGTTGCTCAATCAGCATCCGCAGATTGAATTGATGTACGAGGGTGATCTCCCGCTGCTTTGGCCGCTATTTCTTGGGCAAGGGGCGAAGACGGACTGGCCGGAACGCTGGGAATTCTGGAACTCCGCGCCGACTCGCCACGATCTTGACCTGCGCAGGCTCCCGAGGAATGTCTCCAGCCTCCGCGAGGCTTGTGAAGTCGCCTGGAAGCAACATGCAGGTCTTGCTATCGGTGGGTGCAAGTCCCCAAACTATTTCGACATCCTGCCGAGCTTGGCGACCCGATTCCCGAACGCCAGGTTTATCGTAATCTGGCGGAACCCTATTGATGTCGTCCGGAGTATAGTTCGCGCCTCGAAGGGAGACTCTTTTTTTGCCCGACGCGGCATGATATTACGCACTCTGTGCGGTTCCTACGAACTCAAGACCGGTGTCGACACTCTCAGGGCGATGAGAGTCCCAGTGCACGAGGTCCAATACGAGATTCTGGCAAACGATCCAGCAGAGGTTATGGCCGGCGTCTGTCGCTTCCTTAACCTGCGGTGCAATGCCAGAATGAATAGCCTGCAGCATGCTGATCGTTCTGCCATCTATGATGGCGCCCATCATGAGATGGTGAAGAGCGAACGTATAAATGCAGTGGACAGGGAGACGATGGGCGAGGTGCTCTCTGATCACATCCTCCGCAAAATCAATCGTTATATTGCTTTCTGGCATGATCGTTATGAAAGCAAATGGCCAGCCGTCCACGCGAGCGGGGGATCTTCCCCGTGTAAATGGTTCGTGATGGAGAAGTTCTTGGATCGCATCTTGTACCGCGTGTTTCGCGCCTTTGATCAGACAGTGGCGATCATCTATTGTTTCGCTCCGCTCTGGTTGCTGAGAAGATACCGTGTAGCGAAAGGACGTCAGGACGCGGCGGCCTTACACAAACGAACTCTTGCGGGTGCTTCTGTCAAGGACTGAGCTGTTTCGTAGCTGTAACCTTTCGGATGCTTGCCTCTTGAATAATGCAAGACAGTACTTTCTTGCGACTCGTTGGAACAGAGGTCTCGAATGATGATTCTGGGTATTTCGTCGTTCAAAAACGATTCTGCTGCGGCACTTCTCAGCGATGGCGTGATCGAGGCTGCGATAGAAAATGAGAAACTGCAGGGTCGGGCAACCCGGAGTGTGCCCGACGAGGCTATCGACTTCTGCCTCGAAAAGGTGCAGAACCACGGGAGCGGCCTCGACATAGTCGCCCTCGCCTCCAATGCCTTTCGCGGCTGGAGGCGTCGCGCTTTTTCTCGGGCTCGTCTGTCGGCGTTCGATCCCATCGGGACGACTTATCAGGAAGCAAGAGAACTGGACCGGCTGAGTTGGGAGTGGGCTGCATTGCGCGGCCTGCGGCAGAGGTTTGCGAAATCCTTTGCCAAGGTGGTCACCCTGGATCACCACCTTTGCCACGCGAGCAGCGCTTTTTTCCTCTCATCCTTCGATCGCGGCCTGATCCTGACGCTTGATGGAGAAGGGGACGGCCAAGCCGGGATGATTGCGGTTGGCGAAGGGAATCAAATCCGAGTTCGAGGAACTATTCCGGTCACTCATTCTTTAGGTTGGGTTTACTCTCGGATAACGGATTTGTTGGGCTTTACCCCTCATCGCGAGGAACACAAGACGCAGTGGCTCAGCATGGAAGGCGAACCCGCTTTCAAACACGAGTTTTTGAAGATGCTGCGCCGACCGGGTAGCCCTTTTCCACACATCGACCTCGGTTATTTCCATCGTGAGCTTACGGGAGCCTTTCAGCCTTCAAAGTTATTCTACGAACGGATGGGAATTGGCAGCCCTGGGAGTTTGCTTACTCCGGAGCACAAACGCATGCTGGCTGCGAGTCTGCAGGAGGCGCTTGCAGAGGTAGTCACGGACCTTCTCGCTTTTCTGCAGAGGGAAACAGGTGCATCAAAAATCTGCCTGGGCGGCGGAGTGTTCCACAACACGCTCCTGGTGGCTCATTTGGAGAGAGAATTCGGATCGGGCAATATTTACGTGCCTCCTGCTCCTGGCAGCGCGGGGTGTGCTCTGGGCGCGGCCTCATGGATATGGCATCAGCAGATGAACAAGCCGCGGGGGTCGGAGGTAGCGTCGGTTTACTGGGGCCCGGCTTACACGCGACCTGACGTCAAAGATGTGCTGGACAATTCTAAAGCCCGCTACAGTGTGCGAAACACCACCGATCGCAAGGTCGAGACCGCCGTGCAGCTATTGCAGGCTGGCAACATTTTGGGCTGGTTTCAAGGGGCAACCGAGTTCGGTCCGCGAACTTTGGGGAACCGTAGTATCCTCGCCTCGCCATGGGCTCCCTACGTTGTCGAGAACCTGAACGACTTCGTTAAGCATCGCGAATCGTTCCGTCCTTTCGCTATGGCTGTGCCAGAAGAGGAGTATGCTCGCTATTTCGAAGCCTCTCCTCTGTGCCGAACCATGAACTCCCTGGCGTCGGTGAAGCCTGGAGTAAATGTTCTGCCCGCGGCCCTTCAGCTTCCTGGCGGTCTGGTGCGGCTGCATGTGGTGGAGAAGCGCACGAACCCGCTCTTCTGGGAGTTACTCAGACGCTTTGGTGAACATAACCCGGCACCCCTACTCTTGAACACATCCTTCAATTTGCCAGGTGAGCGTCCTGTTGTACGGCCGAAGGACGCATTGCGAACCTATTTCTGCTCTGGGATCGATGCCGTATTCATTGATAATTTTCTACTTACGAAATGGAGTGCGGCACACGTTCTCAATCGTGCGACCGCTGGCTCTCTTCAAGTCACCATGAGCGCCTGAACTTCCATCCACCCACAAGAGGAAGACATGAAACCAGCCTTCGATGTTTCCCAAACAGTCTCCGCCGGTGTCGTCGCGCCGCCGGTGTTCTGTCTCAGATGCAAGGAAAAACTTGAGCGCTACCATCTCATCTGTTTATCTCCCCTCACCCGCGGTGCCGGCTTTGGACAGGCCATGCTCGTCTGCTCCAATTGCGGGCATGTGGAACTTGCAGCGGAAGGCAGTCCGTTGCTCAATTCCCTGGAGATGGCGTCTGTGGATGGCTTAGGCGATGGCGACTGAGTTGTCAGAGCAGGGCGACGCCTGTCTATCCCTAAACCAAAGGAATCGGTTCGTCCTCTTTATAGTGGGATCGCTCATTGTGAGAGTTTACACCGATCCCTCCATAGGTCATTCCAAGAAAGATATTAAGGATTGAGCTGGACTTTGAATGTTTGACAATCTACGTGCTGATTTCAAAGCCAACCTGGGCCACCGTACACTCGAACGAGGATGGTGGCGCGTGCTCGTGCGGCTTGAAACACCCGCAATCATCTGTTACCGCTACTCCCACTGGGTGGTGAACCTTCGGATTCCGGTTGTCCGTCAATTGCTGATGATTCCAGCGCTGATTCTGCAACGCTTGATCCAGATATTCCTGGGAATCTTTATCTCGCCGGACGCTGAAATCGGCCCCGGCTTGGTCATTCATACGCCGTACGCGGTGAATGTGGCACCGGTTAAAATTGGGGCCAATTGCACTATCCAATCCGGGGTGCTGATCGGTTCCGGAGTGCGCAGCGTTGGTGACAATGTTTATTTCGGGGCGGGTTGCAAAATCGTCGGTGATGGCAAGATCGGCAATAACGTGGTGATTGTCGCGAATAGCGTGGTGCTTACCGACGTCCCCGACAACACAACGATTATGGGCGTACCGGCGCGCATTAAATTGCGCGGTGGCCGCCCCCGAAGATTTCCCTGGCGTCCGGGGAATTCCGCAGACAAGACTGCACCGGAAAGCAATTCTGCTCTCAAGGATCAGAATCCAAAAGCGCGCTCCTGAAACGGAAAGAAAGGAATCGTGGATTTTTCCTGGACTGACGAGCAATCAGCGTTTCGTAAAGAAGTGGTTCGCTTTGCTCAAAAGGAACTCGCGGACGACGTGATTCAGCGCGACCGCGAGGAAGCATTCTTTTGGGAGGGTTGGAGGAAGTGCGGCAGGTTCGGAATTCAGGGTCTGCCAGTTCCGCCGGAGTACGGCGGAAGCGGCGGCGATGTTCTGACTACGGTGTGCGCGCTGGAGGCTTTGGGATATGGGTGCCGCGACAATGGACTTCTATTCTCCCTCAACGCGCACATGTGGGGCTCCGAGATTCCCATCCTGTCTTTCGGCACGGAAAATCAAAAGAAACGATATCTGCCGAAACTAGTGCGCGGGGAATCGCTGGGTGTGCTTGCAGTGGCTGAGTCCGCCGCTGGAGGGGATCGGCGAGTTCTTCAAACTCGAGCCCGGCGCTGCGGCACCGGTTACTTACTGGACGGCTCGAAGACCCTTGTCACCCAGGCCGCCGATGCTGACCTGATCGTTGTGTTTGCGGATTTGCAGTCTGATGACAGCCCAGCTGGAACTTCTGCTTTCATCGTGGAAAAAGGAACGCCCGGTTTCAGCATCACGCGCAAGCTGCGTAAGATGGGCCTGCGTACCTCGCCCATGGCGGAATTCTCCCTAGTAGATTGCGAACTGCCGCTGGAGAATTTGCTCGGTACGGAAGGACAAGGAGAACAGGTTCACGCCGCTTCTATGGAATGGGAGCGCATCTGTGCCCTGGCCAGCTATGCAGGCAGCATGCAGCGTCTCCTTGAGACCTCCTCGGAGTATGCGCGAGAACGTAAGCAATTCGGGAAGGCAATCGGAAAGTTTCCCGACATCGCGCGCAAGATAACGGATATGGAAGTACGACTCGAGAGCAGCCGGTTGCTGCTGTATAAAGCTGCCTGGCTCAAAAGCCGGAGTCAAGACTCGGGCCGCGAGGCAGCCATGGCTAAGCTGTACCTTGGCGACGCGTGTGTCCAAAGTTGTCTGGATGCCGTCCAAATTCACGGTGGTTACGGATACATGACCGAGTATCAGATTGAACGTGAGCTGCGCGATGCAATCTCCGCCAGGATCTACCTAGGCTGGTCTTGAAGTTTCGGCGTGAGATTGACGCTTAGAACGTTGCAATCCTAATCTTGTTTCTTGGAGGAATGCCTTGTCCCAGACAAAACCAGACTTTGACGTAGCGATCATCGGAGGTGGGCCAGCCGGTTCGGCGATGGCTGGTTACCTGGCGAAAGCCGGCGTCAACTGTGTGGTCTTCGAGCGGGAGTTGTTTCCCCGGCCGCACGTCGGAGAGTCGCTCGTGCCCTCGTCAACCCGCGTGTTCAGAGATCTGGGTTTTCTCGAACAAATGGAAGAAGCGCAGTTTCCCCACAAGTTCGGGGCTGTCTGGACGGCAGAAGACAAGAAGGGGGCTTATGATCACGACTGGGATGGGCTAGCGCCCGACTGCCATGCCGACATCCGATTCGAGGAACGGATGCAGGAAGGCGTCGACAAGAATTATACCTATCACGTGGACCGCGGTAAGTTTGATCTGCTGCTGTTACAACATGCCAACAAGCTGGGAGCGGCCGTCTACGAAGGCGTCCGTGTAAGCCATGTCGATTTCAGTGCCGCTCACCCGGTAGTCCACTTTCATATGGGCATCAAGGAAATGGACGTCAGCGCAAAGATGGTAGTCGACGCCAGTGGCCGTCAAACCTTCTTAGGCAACCAACTAAAGTTAAAGATCAAAGATACTGTTTTTGACCAGTATGCTATCCACAGCTGGTTCGATAACTACGATCGCAAGATCTTTGCCAAGCGTGACACTCACCGGGATTACATCTTTATTCATTTCTTGCCCATCTCCAACAGCTGGATCTGGCAAATTCCGATTACCGATACCATTACCAGCATTGGCGTCGTGACGCAAAAGAAGAACTTTGCCAAGGCGCGGGAAGAGCGGGAGAAGTTCTTTTGGGATTGCGTGCGCAGCCGGCCTGCCATTGCCGATGCTCTTACCGCAGCCGATCGCGTACGGCCGTTCAAAGATGAAGGCGACTACAGTTACGCTATGAAGCAGCTCGCCGGAGATCGCTTTGTTCTTATCGGCGATGCTGGTCGATTTGTCGATCCGATCTTCTCGACAGGGGTAAGCATTGCATTGAATAGCGCACGCTTTGCCCATCGGGATGTTGTGGCCGCGCTGGAAAAAAATGATTTTTCTCGTCAGAGCTTTTCTGCTTTTGAGAACACGCTCCGCCTGGGAACAAAAAACTGGTATGACTTCATCAGCGTCTACTATCGGCTGAACGTCTTGTTCACCTACTTCATAAACGAGCCAAAGTATCGTTTAGATGTGCTTAAGCTTCTTCAGGGCGACGTGTACGACGATGCCTCTCCACCCGTGCTAGAAAAGATGCAGAGCATGGTATCGGACGTGGAGAACAACCCCCAGCACCCATGGCACAGCCTGTTGGGGGACCTGACGGCGAATTCCTTTCGGCCGCAGCTTTAGCAATAGACCCAGTTACCGTTACTAAAGGTGATCGTGGAGTTTTCCTGGACAGATGAACAGCTTGCGTTGCGGCACTCGGTCATTCAGTTTGCGCGCGCTCAATTGAGCAGCGATCTCTTCGAGCAGGAGGCGAACGAAGAGTTCTCCTGGGACAACTGGAGGAAGTGCGCTCAATTTGGGATCCTTGGCCTGCCCATCCCGCGAGAATATGGCGGACGTGGAACTGACATTCTGACCACCGTGTGCGCTCTGGAAGCTTTGGGATACGGGTGCCGCGATAACGGACTGATCTTTTCCATCAATGCCCACATGTGGAGTTCCGAGATTCCGTTCCTCGCGTTTGGGAATGAAGAGCAGAAGAGCCGTTATTTACCAAAACTGGTGAGCGGGGAATTCGTCGGTATTCACGCCATGACCGAACCGGCCGCCGGATCCGATGCTTTCAGCTTGCGGTCGAGCGCGGAGCGCAAAGGTGACCGTTACGTCATCAACGGTTCGAAAACGTTCATCACCAATGCGCCGATTGCTGACGTGGTGATTGTCTTTGCTAATCTGGATCCGGCGAAGGGCGCCAGGGGAATTACGGGTTTCATCGTCGACAAAGACACGCCCGGGTTCACGATCAGCAGGAAATTGCACAAGATGGGATTGCGCACTTCGCCGATGGCGGAACTTGCCTTCATAGATTGCGAAGTACCGGCAGAAAACGTGCTTGGGAAGGTCGGTGCCGGCACCGCCATCTTTACGGCATCCATGGAGTGGGAGCGCATTTGTATTCTCGCCAGCCAACTCGGGACCATGCAGCGACTGCTTGAGAGTTGCGTCCAGTACGCCAGGGATCGCAAGAGGTCGGGCGGCGAATTCTCCTCATTCTCCACCCGGATCGCCGACATGGAAATTCGTCTGGAGACCGCCCGACTGGTGCTTTATCAAGCAGCCTGGCTGAAGAGTCTTGGCAAGCATCCGCTTCGCGAAGCTGCCATTTGTAAGGCCTATGTCGCTGAAGCCTGCGTACAGACGTGCCTTGATGCCATCCAGATCTACGGAACGTCGATCACCGACTGCCAGATCGAGCGCGAGCTGCGGGATGCGCTCGCAGGTAAGATTTATTCCGGGACCACGGAAATTCAGAAGACGATCATTGCTGGTTTACACGGTGTGTAAAACCTTTCAAGGGAGGCGTTGAAACATGACGGTTGAACAATCCGCTGCCATCAAGAGCCAAATCCGCGGCTTCATCCAGGAGATTGCCAACACCAAGGGGGTTCCCTCTTTCACCGACCAAGAATCGCTAATGGAAAATGGCGTGGTCGACTCTCTGAGTATTTTTCGGCTAGTGTCGTTTCTCGAGGATGCGTTCCGCATCCGCATCGGGGACGAGGAGATCAACAACGACAATCTGCAGAGCGTAGAAAGCGTCGAGCAACTGGTTTTGTCAAAGCAACCAAAAGCGGCACAGTAGCGACGAGCGACGATATGCGAAACGGCCTCCCGACCGGGCTGGTACCTTTTTCATGAGGAATGGATTTTGACTGACGTTCAAGTAGCTGATCCGGTTAGTCCGGTCCAAATCAGCGCCAAGAAGAAACTCGTATTTATTGTCGCCGGCCTCGTTTTCTCAATCCTTTTGCTTCTGTGTCTGGGCGAGGTGACATTGCGCTTTCTTGCGCTGTTCTCCACTTCGTACCGGAGTTCTCCTTTTCGCCGCTACGATCCGGTGCTGGGGATCGCCGAGATTCCGGACAAGAAAGTGATACACGAGCGTGGCTGCTTTAAGGGAGAAATTAACATTAACCGCTGGGCCATGCGCGACCGGGAAAGGGAACTGCAGAAGAGCCCCGGTGTGTTTCGCATTGCTTTGCTGGGGGATTCACTTGTCGAAGGTCCCCAGGTCAAGGCAAATGACGTCATGAATATCCGGATGGAGCAGCTGTTGCAACAAAAAGGCAGGAACGTGGAAGTTCTGAATTTCGGTGTGGAAGGCATTGGCACCACGCAGGAATATCTGATGTATCGGGAGCAAGTACGGCAATTCCATCCTGATCTGATCATTTTGGCTTTCGTGGCCAATGACGTGATGAACAATTCTTCGACCTTACAGCCAAAATGTTATGGAATTCATACCTGGTATTGCCCTTATTACAACCTGAGTCCTACTGGCGACCTGGTGTTGCAGCCGGTACAAACCAGGTATTTCAACACCTTGCGATCCTACCTCGAGGAACATTCGCTGTTGACCTACTATTTCGAACGAAGTTGGGCGCGATTTGTGAATTACACTCCAAATACTTGGGATGGCATCTACCTGGCGTGGCAGGTCTATTCCGATCAGCCGACACCCGAGTGGGACCGCGCCTGGCTCGTCACCGAAAAGGTGTTCGAACGGCTTAAGAGCGATGTACAACAGGATGGGTCCAAACTAGTTATACTGGCGCCCCCGCAACTCTACGAGACTGATCTGAATTGGAGCGCCTGGTTCCCAAAAGAGGAAGGCAAAATTCCCGCCACGTTCAACGCTCATGTTTACAACCAAAGGCTCTCCGAGGTTGCTGGGCAAAGTCACGTTCCCCTGGAGTTCCTGGCGCCTTACTTTCAAAATTACCGCGACGCCCACAAGTTGCAGCCGCCGTATTTTTCTCTGCCTTGTGACCATCACTATTCGGCCTTGGGACATGAGGTTGCCGCTGAGGCGATGGTGCAGAAACTGGAGGAAGGGGAATGGCTTCCTCCCGTCGCCGGCCCCTTCCAGCAATAGACCATTTTCATTTTTGGTTACGACAGTTCACCCTTGAAGTTGCTAACATTGGTCGACAGCACTGTACTGATAGAAGGTTTTCCCATCGGCCTATTTGGCCCCTCGGAATGCCCTAGTGGCATCTATTGGCGAACCATGAACTCAGGTATGGTTCAGCTAACCTTCCCCTAGCACCAAAGCATTCGCCAGAGCGGGAAGGTTTGGCTTGCGGCCGAAAACGGCCCACTCGCCAATCTTTTTCGTGAGGGGCGTCAATGTTTGCGTTACGGGCCGAGTCAAGAATCTGTGCACTTCTATTCGCTTTCCTACCCACACTTGTCTGGTGCCAGGCCAACGTGAATGAAGGTCTGGAAACCGCTTCCATCTACGTCGATGGGACCAATGGTTCTGACAGTAATCCTGGAACCCAGAGCGAACCGCTGAAAACCATCAGTGCAGCCGCGGAAATGGCGGTAAACAATAATTATCAAAGCATCGGAAGCAAAGTCATCATCAACCCCGGAACCTATCGCGAGGCGATTACGATCAGCAAGACCTTCAAGACTACGTCCCTGCCGATTACGTTCAGTGCCGCCACTGAGGGTACGGTGACCGTGTCCGGAGCAGATGTTTGGAGCGCCTGGGTGCCGTACAGCGGTAATTCCAGCATTTACACGCAGGCCTGGCCTTACCAGTGGGGGGAATGCGCGGCTACTACTCGTGGACCTGTCGAGCAGAATATTGTTTTGCGCCAGGAGATGATCGTCGTAAACGGCACATCCTTGACGGAGGTCCTTTCGCTGGCCGCGATGCAACCCGGTACTTTTTTCCCCGATGAGGCCAACTCTACGGTATACGTTTGGCCCTTCGCGGGAACCAATATGAGCACCGCGACGGTGGAAGTCTCCACACGTCCCGCTCTGTTCACCGATCTCGGGCAGTCTTATATCGTTTTGCGGGGCTTGACCTTTCAATACGCGAATTCCTGCCGTATGAATTCCGCTGTCTTCTTTGAGAATAGCGTCACCAACATCCTCATCGATACAGACACATTTCAGTGGAACAATGCCACGGGCCTGTCCTTCTCCACGCCACAGAATTTCACAGTGCAAAATAGTATCGCTAATCACAACGGTCAGGCGGGCATGGTCACCTATCAGGTGAAATACGGCCTGTGGAAGTCTGACACTGCAAATTACAACAACTGGCGCGGTGCGCAGGGAGCGTTTTATTCTTTTGATGCCTCCGGTTTCCATTTTATGTTGGACCACGACGGAACCTTTGAGAACCTCACAGCTCTTTACAACCAGACATTGTCGTTGCACTTTGATACCGACAATGCGAACGCCAGCGTGAGTTCGGTCGTCGCGGTGGGCAACGTCAATGGTTTGCTGTTGGAGAAGAGCGAGGGGCCGATGACGATTTCCGGAGTCAACCTCTGTGAAAACGACATCGCGCCCTACCCGACTAGCGCGGGAGGCGTTGTCGTTCGCGATTCCACTGCAATTTCCTTTACTGGAAATAACATCTACGACAACGGTGCGAACGAGATCACTCTGAGTGGTGTGTTGGGTGGAATCAGCGTCACCAATTGGGAAACGGGGCAGGTTTATCAACTCGTGACGCGGGATCTGAGTTTCAATGACAACCAGGTAACCGGTTCTTCCAGCGAGCGAGTCTTTGATGACGGCCTGAGTGGTTCCGATTGGACAACCTTCACATCAACCCTTAGTTCGGCGCACAATACATGGTGGGCGGCGACCACAACTGCCTTTGATGTGCCTGACCCCCGGGCTGGGACAAAGGTTGCTTTTGCCGGCTGGCAGGGGTTGACAGGGCAGGATCTGAATTCTTCGTGGTCCGCTGTGGCCAACCCGGCGGCATGTGCAGTCTCGCCGGGAACTCCTGACTATATGCTCCTCACAGGCAACCTCAGTCCTTTGACTGTTTCCGCGGGTGTTGTCACGAATAGTGTAAACAGCATAGCTTTGGGTAACCTGAAAGGAACGATTAGTTTGAGCATAGCGGGAGTTTCTTCGATTCCGGGTGCAAAGGCCAGCTTTCAGCCAGCCTCGATCAGCACCTCGGGGACTTCTTTGTTGACGGTTACCACTAGCAAGAGTACACCCGCTGGAACCTATCCGATCACGATCTTCGGCACCACCGGGAACATCACACATTCCCTTACTCTTTCACTGGTTGTTCCTACGACTTAGTGAGTTTTGTCGGCGAACACGTGCGCCTCAACCGACGTTTCAGTCTGTAAGAGGCGCGTACCATGTTCGGCCACGCGGTCAGGTTTGCGCTACCAGAGTGGCGCAGCCTGCCGATTAGTTATATGACGACCACGGGAGCCAACTCTTAAGTCTCTGTCTTTGTTTCCGGTTGCTGTGTTTGTTCCGAATTCCCGTCGGTTTCTGTGACGGACCTATCGCGTACGTCCAACTAGATTTCCCTGAAGAAAATTCGAGCCCAAAACGGGAAGAGCGCGAGGAAGTTGTTTGGCCCAAGGGGAAAACCATTTCATGAATCCAAGTCGTAATCTGTCTGTAAGTGCGTCATTCTGAAGTAACAAACGAAGGTTCACGACCTCCAGGGAGTGTTTCAGGACCAGTTGTAGGTGAGCCTTTCAGGAAGTAAGTGTTGTTGTATGAGGCTTCCCGCGCTCTCTGCGGTCAGAAAACGGAGCACCACTAAAATGAGGAAGATAAACGGCTTCGCACTCTGCGGTTGGGTGGTTCTGAGTTCTTGGGTGATATTTTGCACAGGCTCGGCAGCGGCTCAGATCCCTACTCCTACGCTCAATTTTGATGGAATGAGGGCTGGCATACTCAATGGGGTTGCCAATCCCGATGTCAATGGTGCCGTCGGCGGGACCCAATACGTTCAATTCGAAAATGCCACAGGATCGGCGACCGGCAGTACGGGCACGGGGAATTTTGCAGTTTGGAACAAGGCCACTGGCAGTCTCGTGTGGGGTCCCTACCCCACGGACGGGCTATGGAAGGGAAGTGCTCCCCCGTGTGCAGGTACAGAAGGCGGCCAAACTCTTGTGCTCTATGATCACCTGGCGTCTGTCTGGATCGTGGCGAGGCATATTTATCCTGCCAATTCGCCCACCTATCTTTGCCTGGCTATTTCTCAAAAGTCAGATTTTACCGCGCACCTGAAAGGCGGGATTCCTGCTTTTAATCACTACTCTTATGAATTGACAGCGCTCTGTCCTACCTGCGTCTCCAATGACGAGATGGACAGCCCCAAGCTCGGCGTGTGGCCGGATGGCTACTATATGTCATTTAACGTGCTTGCCGCGGCTGCGCCGCACAGTTTCTCTGGCTCCCTCGTCTGCGCCTTTGACCGCATCAGTATGATCGCTGGTACTACTGCCGCGGCGCCGGTCTGCTTCCAACCACCGAACACTTTCGAAAGTTTACTGCCTTCCGATCTGGATGGTCCTACGCCTCCGCCTACCGGTTCACCGAATTATTACATGAACCTGGGTACGAATGCGCTTAACATCTGGCAATTCCACGTCGATTTCACAACTCCAGCAAACTCGACGTTCACCGGACCAACCAGTGTCGCAGTTGCGGCCTATACTCCCGCTTGTCCGGGGAGAAGTGGCATTTGCATCCCTCAATCACCGACGCCGCCTGTGGGATGTACCCCTCAACCGAATTGCTATCCCCCCTCGCTTTTGCAGGCCTGGAGTAATCGGCTTATGTATCGCCTGTCATATCGCAACTTCGGTACCTATGAATCCATTCTGGCGACTCATTCCATAGACCCGGCGACAAGTGCGTTCTCCGCCAGTCGTTGGTATGAAGTCCGCACTCCCGCTGCACCGACTCTTTATCAGTGGGGTGCGTTTGAGCCCGATAATACGAGTCGTTGGATGGGGAGCATTGCCCAGGACGATGTTGGTGATATCGCGCTGGGCTACAGCGCTTCCAGCGCCACTCAGTACCCAGCAATCCTTTACACCGGTCGCGTTCCAACGGATCCGCTGGGCACGCTTGAAACGGAGGTCAGCGTAATCCAGGGAGCGGGCAACCAGGTTTTCAATACCAACTGGGGGGGGTACACCAGCCTGTCTATCGACCCAATGGACGATTGTACTTTCTGGTTTACCAATCAGTACTATAGTCAGCAAGGATCCAAGACTTGGAATACGCGTATTGTCTCGTTCAAGTTTGCAGGCTGTAGCTGATCGCAGGCTTCGGACGAAGGTAACCATTTTCAGGGGTACATCTGATATCTGCTTTTCGGTTGAGGCTCTGCGTAGCCACTGCGATCCTGCGGGGACACCTCGCAATGAGCCGATCGAGCGCCAATAGAGTCCCGAACGTCAATCGATGAACGGTCCCATCTTAACCAACGGCGTCCTCTCACGTCCTGTCCGACTTCAGGCGAGACCAGTATTGTGGCCGGCAAGAGTGCGTTATTCGCTGATTTTTGCGTTGTTGGTGCTCCTCGGCGTAGGGTTCAGCCTGGCTGGAAGCAATCTGATCCATCGCTTTGGAAGCCCCTCCGTGATTGGCATTGCTCTTGTGGGACCGCCACTCATCGTCTATCTCCTCTGGTGTTTGGGCCGCGCTTCCAGCAAATTTCGAGTGCTGTGGCCTAAACTGCATTGGTACCACACACTTTGGTTGTTCGTGCTGGCGAGCAGCTTTGTCATCCGGCTTCGTGACATGGGAGAGTTGCAGCGGGCCCCGCTGGATGCAGCTGCGTTGTACCGCGTGGGTTTGGTCGGCATAACCGCTCTGATATTGATAATTCGTTTGGTTCTCCACCGCACGCATTGGATGAGTTCCTTGTTTCGTGGACTTGTCGGGGTAATGGCGGCCTTCGCGCTGATGTGCGCACTCTCGACGTTCTGGTCGGTGAATGCCCCCTTCACGCTCTACAAGTCTTTGGAATATCTGACTGACGTCGCCCTCCTGGCCGCGATCCTGGTCACAGTGCATTCGGTGGAATCCTATGAGGTCCTGTTTGATTGGACCTGGGTACTGACCGGACTCTTGGTCGCATCCGCCTGGATCGAAGCTCCTATCTGGCCGCACGACGCGTTTGAAGAAGAATATATGTCGGGCGTTCTCAAGTTCCGCATCTCGGGCGTCTTTCCCGGCCAGGGTTCGAATGCTCTAGGAACGTTCGGCGCAATTATTGCCGTGGTTGCTTTTGCTCGACTATTGCCCGCTGCGGGGCATAAGTTTGATCGGGCATGGTACGGTTTCGTATTGTTCGTCGGTGTTGTCACGATGGTTTGCACCCAGACCCGCTCTGCCATGGGAGGGTTTTTCATAGGGGCTCTTCTGGTGCTCTTGTTCACGAATCGCCTGCGAATTAGTGCCGCTTTGGGCGTTTTGGCGGCAGCGGTGTTGGCCTGGACTGGCGCGAGTGGCACGCTGTTGGCTTTCTTGCAGCGGGGACAGAACAAGATGCAAATGATGTCGCTCACCGGCCGTGTCCAGTGGTGGTCGACTGCGTGGGAGGTTTTCAAACAACGCCCTTTTTCCGGCTTCGGGGCATACGCAGCGGGCTTTGCTATATGGCCCAAGCTGGGTGAAAAAGGATTCGGGCCACTGCATAGTGACTATATCGAGGTGCTGGTAGGCAACGGCATCTGGGGTCCGGTTCCGATCATCATCGCTTTGCTGGGAACTTGGTGGATTTTACTAAAGTTTCTCCGCTTCCTGCCTGCGGGATCGCTGGAGCGACAGTTGGCAATTGAGTCGGTTGCGGTGCTTGCCATTGTGACGACTCGGTCGGTAGTGATGAATCTCATTATTCTCCATCCGCCCATCCAGTATTTTGTTTTATTGGGCTACGCGGAATACCTGCGGCGGCGCTACGACGGTCACAGTCCGGCAGCTATTGAAAGATGAAGTATTGTCGTGTCTCGCGTTCCGCACGCATGGAACGAGCCCGATTCACTGCCATGAAAGATTATCGGCTCACTATCGCGGGAGGCGGAGTTGGTTGCCGCTTCGAACTCGCAGCATTGTCGGCAGTGGTGCGGGTTTTGGGGCTGGTGGGCTATCGCGGGCTTTACGCCGCCGCGAGCCTGATCTCGAAAGCCTTTCCCGAGCACAATACCGTGGTCCTAAGCGACGGCTAAAGAAAATTCGAAATTCATCTGAACGATGTTTTTTATACCCGGCTCTTGGACGGATTCGTTTATGAGAGGGAGATTGAGGCTCTTCTCAATCGGATATTGTTTCCCAATACGATTTTCATCGATTGCGGGGCGAAGGGCTACTGGAGCGTGTACGCTGCCCAGAAGATCAAGAGCCCTGATCGTATTGTGGCCATTGAAGCTACCAGTTTGCCCTTTCAACGTCTGCAGGACAATTCGAAATTGAATGGCGATTCCTTCACTGCAATCCGAAAGGCGGTTTACTCCGAGTCGGGTCTCGATCTGGAGTTTGAAACTCATCCGCAACAACACGAGGTAATAGCTGCGTTCACCGCCGCGGCAAGCTCGGCGAAGGAGGCTTTCAGCGCGAGTTGGTGACGTCGGTGACTATCGACGACGTGGTCGCATCAATTGCACCAGACTCAAGCGAGGGTAACGTGGTCGTTAAGATGGATCTCGAGGGAGCCGAAATCGAGGCTCTTAAGGGAGCCTGCAAGGTGATGCGGCGCGGTGGGATTTTCATTTACGAGGAGCATGGCAAAGACACAACTTGTGGGACCACAGATTTTCTTCTCCACGAATTGCGGGCGTCCGTCGACCTGTTGCGATTCGGCCTAGAGCCCGTCCGAATTGAGACTGTTGAGCAGTTTGTCGGCCTGCACCTTAACGCGGGATACGGCCACAATCTTTTTGCGGCCGTCCCGGACGCTGCGCTCTTGAAGCGGGCTCTATAGTTTCGGACTCCTGACAGGTGTCGAGAGCCGGATACTACTCCTTGCGTCCACCGCTACAAGCAAATTCTCCCCCTTCAGTGATACAGAAGTCTCAGACACGATGAGGTGTTCAACATGGGAATTGTTGCTCAGTTGTCGGAGGTTCTCGCCCCTATGCACGCGCGGTCGCACAGAAATGATCCGAAGGTTAATCCCTACCGAGTGCGCTTCGCTCCTACGCGCATCGGTGTGATAGGGTCGCTAGCGGTGCTCACGGCCGCCTTTGCCACTGCTTCGGAATCGGTTTCGCCAACGTCAATCAGCTTTCCCACAGTCACCGTAGGTCTATATGCCGGCGCTGTGGTGGATGTCACCAATACTGGTTCCACGCTGATCACGGTTACTAGTGTCAGCGTGACACCGTCTCCGGTGTTTTATATGGCGAATGGTCTGGCGCCTGCATCAGCGATTCCTGGCCAAACGCTCCCCTTCGATCTACGGTTTGTTCCCACAGCCGGCCAAAGCTTTAGCGGTCAATTCCGAGTGTTCTTCTCGGACGGAACTAACGTCATCGTGCCGCTTTCCGGTACAGGGGTTACAACCAGTGCCGTGGCTTCTCCTATTCCGCTGTCGCTAAACTTCGCGAACGAGCCCCTGGGCGAAGCGAGCGCTCCGCAAACTGTAACCGTCTCCAACACCGGATCTGCTCCGTTCAAGATCGAAGCCGTTCGGACATTTCCTCCTTTTATGGTGTCGGGTTTCTCAAAGTATGTCGAAGTTAAACCAGGCAAAGCGTTTAGTGTCCAGGTAAGCTTCTTTGGCACTGCGGTCGGCCCAGCCACTGGTACTTTGACGTTCTACTACGATGTGTTGCCACCGAATGGCGTCACATTGTCCGGCACGGCAACCATTACCGGTTCGCTAGCCGCTACCACTTTTCCGACGCTTCCGGCTGCCACTCAAGGCGCTGCGTACTCCGCGACCCTGACGGCTGCGGGCGGTGTTCCCCCTTATACATGGAGTCTTGCATCAGGATCTACCCTGCCTTCAGGACTAATGCTCTCCAACTCCGGCATCATCAGCGGCTCGATCGCATCGACCGTGGCAGATGGTAACGACTCCTTCACGACGCAACTTACGGATTCCGATTCGCCGCCAAACATGCTAAATCAATCCTTCACGGTCGGAGTAGCTGCGCCCACGGGAGCAGTTTGCAACAACATCGCCTACGACGTTCTCGGCACGTCGACTCCTCTCGTTCCTATTACCGACCTTGGGACCGGGACATACCAGGGAATCCAGGGAGGACTCTATCCAGGAGGGACTAACGTACGGCCGAGCTCTCAGGACGCATACGGTGTGAATCTAGCGAACGCCATCCAGCCGCTTGATGTAAATGGCAACCCTGACCCCGCCGGGAAGTACGTTTTGCTGTCGATCGGACAATCCGACAATGAGATTTCTTTCGCTCAATTTGTGACGAACGCTACCGCGGATCCTTCTACTTCGCCAAATCTGGTGGTGGTCGACGGCGGCCAGAGCCAGGCGGGGGCGAAGATTTTGCAGAATCTCAACAGCGGCCACTGGACGGAGATCGTCTCATCCCTCCTTCCGGAAGCAGGAGTGTCTGCCAATCAAGTCGTCGCAGTTTGGCTCATGGCCATCGACTCCCCGCCTTCGGGAACCTTTACCAATTCAACGGCCCAACTCCAAGCTGAATTGGAAGTCGATATCCAGAACCTGCACACCTTATTTCCCAACCTCGTGTTGACTTATCTTTCGAGCCGCTACTATGCCGGCTACTCGAACGGGATTAGGACTACTGATCCCGAACCGTACTCTTACCAGCAGGCTTTTGCCATCAAGAATGTGATTCAGGACCAACTGAATGGCCTTCCATCGCTGAACTACAATCCCTCTCTTGGCCCCGTGATGGCCCCGTGGCTTTCTTGGGGACCTTATACTTGGGCCAACGGGTTGCTCCCCCGGGGCGATGGTTTGGTCTGGACCTGCCAGGACCTGAGAGATGACGGAATTCACCCTGTGCTAGCGGGAAGCGAGAAGGAATCGAATCTGCTGATGAATTTCTTCCGTACTGATGACACGACCGAGCCGTGGTTCCTGGCACCTCACCCAAGCTCTGCCGAGGCTCGTAAGCCCTTGAAAACAAAATAAGAAGCACCGTGTAGGATTGAGTATCCGTGGAATAGAGGCTTTCTTCTCTTTCCAGCTTCTTGGAAATCAAATATGGTGAAACGCATGTGGCTAGCTTTAAAGCGGTTTTGGCAAGCCTGGACTCGGCTAGCTAAGAAAATCGGCACTTTCCAGGCTCGTGTCATGCTGACGGTTCTCTACTCCGTTGGAGTTCTTCCCTTTGGCGTCCTGGTACGGATTTTGGCGGACCCGCTCCGTATCAAGACTCGCCCCACCGCTTGGTTGGAACGCCCGGCGGAAGTCGAAGATATGCAGTGGGCTCGAAAGCAATAACCGCAATTGTGCGTCTCAACTTCGAGCAATCGGCCTGCGGCACGTGTACTGAGTAGGCGTTTGGTCGGCTAGTCCGTCGTCGCTCGAGTCAGAAGAGCCTTCGATTCGGCCTGAAACCATTGTTGGGAGTTGTCTTGGAAACCTCAACCTACGCAAAATCGGAGGACAGTATTTCCGATGTCAAGGCCAAGCCCAGCGCAGGGTCGCGCCTGCTTGCCCAGTTAGCCCTTCTGATTTTCACAGTACTGGTGATGGCATTGTTCCTCGAAGTTGTTTTGCGCGTGGAGTTCTACCACAGCAAAGATTTCTCCATGGAGATGTGGAAGTATGCAGTGCGACTCAAGCGTCCGGTTGCGAACCCACAGCTAAGCTTTGTGCATGTGCCCAACGGACATTCCTTCCTGATGGGGGTGGACGTCAAGATAAACTCTCAGGGCCTCCGCGATAACGAATATTCTTTACAGAAGCCCCCCGGCGTTTACCGGATCATGATGTTGGGGGATTCGACGACCTTTGGCTGGGGTGTCGAGCAGCGCTATACGGCGGCGAAGTTTCTGGAGAGAAAGCTGAATATCCACCTGCCTCCCGGGTATGACAAGGTAGAAGTGCTGGATACTGGCGTTGGCAACTATGACACGGTGCAGGAAGTAACTTATTACGAGACCCTTGGGCGAACCTTCCATCCCGACCTCGTGGTGCTTGTATTCTTCATCAATGATCCGGAGCCGGTGCCTAAGGAGGGAAAGGGATTCTTGATCGATCGGTCTTATCTGATCGCGTTCGCCACGAACCGCTTTGATGGAATCTTGAGACGAACCGGCAAGCGTCCGGACTGGAAGCAATATTATGCCTCTCTTTACGATGACGATAAGCCGGGATTCCAGGCCTGCAAGCAGGCTCTCAGGAGTTTAGCCAGTTCGACCAAAAGCGACGGGGATAAACTCCTGGTCGCGATCTTGCCGGAGCTGCACCAAATTAACGGCGACAGCTACCCGTTCCGAGCGGCCCACCAGAAGATCAAGGATCTCTTGGCGTCCGAAAACGTTCCGGCCATCGAGTTGATTGACAATTTGAAAGATCACGGGCCGGAAGAAACACTTTGGGTTACCCCGCTGGATGATCATCCCAATGCCAAAGCGAATGATCTGGTTTCCGACCAGTTGCGGCAATGGATATTGGGAAACTTGGGCAAGCCGGGTGCAAGTTCACAAGAAGCACGGTAGTGATAAGCACGGCAATAATTTCACCCAGAAGCTAAGGAGAAAAGTCATGGCATTCGTCGAGACTGCGAGAAATCGATTTGGAATTGTGGGCGAGTTGCTCTCATTCTTTGCCAAGAATAAGCGCTGGTGGCTGCTTCCTGTCGTCACCATGGTGCTGTTTATGGCTGTGTTGATCATTTTAGGGCAGAGTTCGGCCATCGCACCTTTTATCTACACTCTTTTTTAGGGCATAGGTAGTTCATGGGATAAGCCGGTTGCTCGCGTGGCACCGGCCACCCCCCCGCCAGGCACCGGGATCTGAGCCGCACTCGCGGTGTCAGTATCTCGTCGCCTCCCCCTGAACAACAACGTACGAGAATTACCACGTGCCTTGCCGGGGTGCGGTATAGAGAGTGTGCTCGGGTTGAAAGAGAGCCGCTTTTTCTGAAGCACTCGAAAAAAGTGGCGGCAGCGAATTTGGCTGCCGGGGAAATCAAGTGGCACCTATCGATACTGTCGAACTGCAAGCCGAAGCCGAAGCCGGAGCCGAAAAGAGCGCAAGTGAACCCAAGCTGCTGCTCCTGATGGGAGTAGTGTTCTTCTTTTCGGGTTTCTCGTCGCTCATCTATGAAGTCGTGTGGATGCGTCGCCTGTCGTTGTTTTTTGGAAGCGATGTGTATTCCGCTGCGCTTACTTTGAGCGCCTTCATGGGCGGCCTTACGCTCGGCAGCTTGCTGGCGGCAAGGTATTCGGATCATCTGAAGAAGCCTCTGGTCTGGTACGGCCTTCTCGAGATTTCGATCGGGTTCTACGCACTCTTCTTCCCGAACTTCCTGAACATGTTTGCTGGAGAGTATCGCCGGATTTACCAGTCGTATTTCTCCAGCGCGCCCTGGCTTTACAACTCGTTCCGCATCCTGGTGGCGTCGATCACTCTGTTGATTCCGACCACGATGATGGGATCGACGTTGCCCCTGGTGGTAAAAAGATTTGCCCGACAACGGGGAATCGGGAAATACAGCGGCTTTTTCTACTCGATCAATACCTTCGGAGCACTGACGGGGGTCTTGGGTGTTGGTTTTGTGCTCCTGCCGAATATTGGAATCAGCACTACAACCAAGTTTGCTTGCTCCATAAATGTGATCATCGGTTTGCTGGCCGTCGGCTTCGGACTATTTAGCACCGTTGAGACCGATGTAGCGGAGCGCCCCGCAGCGCCGTCGTCGCACAGCGCCGAACCCGCATATGATTCAGCTCTGGAAAAAGCGGGACTGATCGGAATCGGCTTGTCCGGCTTGGCCGCACTGGCGCTGGAAGTGGTCTGGATGCGCATCCTGACGCAATCCTTCAGCGGCGCCGTTTATTCGTTCTCCATCATGCTGTCGTGTTTTCTCTTTGGGATTTATTTCGGGAGCAAAAAGATCGCGGATGTCATCGATCAGCGCGCTGACCCGATGCGATTATTCGGTTTCCTGGAATTGTCCATCGGGCTGATGGTAGCGCTTTTGGGAATCCTCACCTACTTCGTGCCCCGCTTTTTCAGCAACCTGCTGTGGCTGCTTACGGCAATTTCGAGGGGACACTTCGGGTTCGCCTGCACGGCGGCTGAGTTTGCCGTCTCCGGTTTCCTGATTGCAATACCGACCATTCTGATGGGGGCCACGTTCCCGGTTGCCGTCAAGATTTGTACGCCGACGATTGACTCCATCGGCCGCGGGACGGCGAGAGTTTATGCGGCCAATACGGCGGGCGCCATCGTGGGGTCCCTGCTGGGCGGGCTCATTTTGCTGCCGGCTTTTGGAAACCGGGTAAGCCTGTTAATTATCGCGAGCATTTTCACGGTGACGGGACTCTATCTTTTGTGCCGCGCTGCGAATCGCGGATGGGTCACGCTAAAAGATCTGCAGGTTGTGACCATCGTGGGATTGTTCGCCGTCTTCGTGATTGTTACCCTTCTGCTCCCGCGCCAGATTGTTACGAACTTCTACTATGCGGGCAATGAGAAAGCCAAAGTTATTTATCACGGCGAAGGAATTGCTCATACCATCGACATCATCAAAACAGATAAAAACGTAACGATTATGCAGGTGAACGGTACATTGGAGGCCGACACCACATATTCCCAACGTCGCCATTTTATTCTTAAAGCGCATTTGCCCTTGCTGCTCCATCCGAATCCACGAGAGGTTGCTGTGGTCGGGCTTGGACTGGGCATCACCTTGAGCGCGACCAACCGGCATCCCGGTCTGGACCAGATTCAGCTGATCGAGTTAAGTCCGGAAATGGTCAAAGCGCAGAGCCATCTCGAAGACGTGTCGGGCGGTGTGCTTCGCAGCTCAAAAGTGAAACTGCGCATTGATGACGGCCGGAACTTCATGGCGATGTCGAACAAGCAGTTCGACATGATTACCGCCGATCCAATCCATCCTCGTGTTTCCGGGGTGGGTTATCTGTACACCAAGGAATACTACGAAGCCCTTAAACAGCGCCTGCGGCCAGACGGAGTCGTGTGCCAGTGGATGCCGATGTACCGCATTTCGAAGAAATCTTTCGACGTCGCGTTCCGCACGTTTGTCAGCGTGTTCCCCAATGCGTCTTTCTGGTACGTGCGGGGACACGGCCTGTTCGTCGCCACGCAGGACAATTTCAGCGTCGACTACCAGAACCTCGAACAGCGGATCGAGGATCCGGTGATTAAGGTTGACCTAGCATCGATTAATATTCGCGGCGCCGCGCAATTCATGAGTTATATGCTAATGGGGCCGGCCGAAATCCGCGCTTACCTGGCGGCGTTTCCGGGGCCGCTTAACACGGACGACAACGCCTATCTCGAATACCACACCCCGTTTGAATTCCTTGAATCGACGAAAACGATTGTAGCCGGTCTGATTCCCTACGCGGCGCTGGATGTTAACGTGATTCGGAATGCGTCGGACGACGAGCGGAAACAGTTGACGCAGGAGTGGAGCCGTAGAAAAGCTGAACTGCTCCCGGAATTCGACTCTAAGCTCGACGAATGACGCAGAGAAATCATCATCTCACGGCAATTACGAGGCAGTGAAAGAACCGTATGAATATTCTGGGTATCTCTTGTTACTATCATGACGCGGCGGCGGTACTGCTGCAGGATGGTCAATTGGTCGCAGCCGCGGAGGAAGAGCGCTTCACGCGCAAAAAACACGATTATGACTTTCCCAAAAACGCCATTCAATTCTGTTTGGACTCGGGCGGCATAAAGGGATCCGACCTCGACTACGTTGTGTTTTTCGAGAAGCCCTTCCGCAAACTGGACCGCATCCTGGCAACCGTCTTGCAGACTTATCCGCAATCGTGGAAAGTATTTCGCGAGTCCATGATTACCTGGGTTCTCGACAAGCTTTGGGTCGGGAGCACTTTGCAAACGGAGTTAGGGGTTCCGAAAGAAAAGGTGCTGTTTTCGGACCACCATCTTTCTCATGCGGCCAGTGCATACTTGTGCTCACCATTCGATGAATCCGCCATTCTGACTGTAGACGGCGTGGGCGAGTGGGTTACGGCCTCCACGGGCGTGGGGCGCGGTAATGACATCAAGTTGGACCAGCACATCGAATTTCCGCACTCGATCGGACTGTTGTACAGCGCCTTCACCGCTTTTCTCGGGTTCGAGGTAAACGAAGGCGAGTATAAGGTTATGGGTATGGCTCCCTACGGTCAGCCGCGGTACGTCGACAAAGTGTGGAAGCTGGTGAAGCAGTATCAGGACGGCTCGTTTTCCCTGGACATGGATTATTTCAGCTTCCATCACTCCACGGAGAAGACTTTCAATAGCAAGTTTGTCGAGCTTTTTGGCAAGCCGCGCGATCCTAAGATGCTGTTCTTCACCGAATCGACAGGTTTCCCAAAATATTTTGGACCACCTCCCTCCAATATGGGAGAACTGAATAAGGTCAATCAGTACTACGCAGACATTGCCGCCAGCATCCAGCGAGTTACCGAAGACCTGCTCGTCGGCATGGCCGCAGCCCTTCACAAGAGAACCGGACTAAAGCGACTGTGCATGGCGGGTGGCGTAGCCCTGAATAGCGTCGCGAACAGCCGCATCCTGCGCGAATCGGGATTCGAAGAAATCTACATCCAGCCCGCCGCTGGTGACGGAGGCGGCGCATTAGGCGCAGCCCTGTGGGCTTACAACACGTTGCTTGGCAAACCGCGCACCTTCGGCATGAACCACGCGTATTGGGGCCAGTCCTACTCCTCAGCGGAAGTAAGCGATTTTCTGACCCGAAACAATATCCCTCATCGCCGGATCGAATGCGAGGATCAGTTGCTCGATCACGTCGTGCGGCGGCTGGCGGAAGGGAAAGTTATTGGCTGGTTCCACGGACGTTTCGAATGGGGTCCTCGCGCTCTAGGTGCGCGCAGCATCATCGCAGATCCAGGGAATCCGGACATGAAGGACATCGTTAACACCAAGATCAAGTTTCGTGAACCCTACCGGCCTTTCGCTCCTTCCGTCCTGGCGGAGTGCGCGGAGAAATATTTCGATCTTCCGCATGCCACACTACACTATCCGGCGCGATACATGCTTTATGTGGTTCCGGTGCGAGAGAATCACCACGCAACGCTGCCGGCAATCACTCACGTCGATGGCACCGGACGGCTACAGACCGTGTTCCGGGACCAGAGTCCTCGCTACTACAAGCTGATTGAACGCTTTGGTCAGGCAACGGGAGTCCCGGTAATTCTCAACACTTCGTTTAATTTGAGGGGTGAGCCCATTGTTACCACTCCGGCCAATGCCTTCAATACCTACATGAAAAGCGAGATGGACGGTTTGGTTCTTGAGAACTTCGTGCTCGAGAAGGAGTTTGTCGATTGACCGCAGGCAGCACCATTCCTTAGGGGCTCGGCCGGCGGCGTACGAAAGACCCGCGCAAGCAAACACCAAAAGTCGTCTATCCGAACTCTTGCAGTCGGAAGCACAATCGTAAGGACAAGAGGTGGTTTTTAATCACAGAACCGGACGTGACCAGGATGGCGGCCGAACGCTGCCGAGTACGGTTCGGGTCACTCGCGGGGGGGAGAAAGAAAATGGGGACTGAGACGAAAATGGGAATTCAAATCGGGACAGCGGCGCGCAAGATCTGCGTTGTTGCTGCTTGCTTGCTCACCAGTATCTACGGGCTCGCTCAAGGCTGCACATCCGGCGACTGTCAGCCGGGTGTTATCGCCGGTCCCTACTCTGCGCCCCAGGTAGCAGAGAACACGGCTGCCAACTTTCCGACCTGTAAGTCCACGGCCTGCCTGACTGGATCGTGGCAGTCGGACCAAATCGAAGGAATCGATGCCCAACAAAACATAGGTACGGCCTATCAGTTTTACGATGGCAGCCTCAATATGGATGCCAACATTGCCGTAGGTCTCAGCGCGAGCGGGAAGAAGGCTCAAGTGCTGGAATGGGTGAATGGCCAATACATACAAGCCTTTAACAAGACGACCGGCAATCCTATTTTTACGAGTGCTGGTGGAAGTACGGCGGAGCCTCGCAGCGTCTTCAAGCTTTGGTCGAGTACGACGCAACCGCAATGCCAAAGTACTGCCGGAAATGTTCAAGTCATCTACGACCACGTGGACAATGCGTTCGTCATCAGTCGCCACGTTACCTACACCGTCAGCGGCGTCAGCCACTACGCCTTTTGCCTGGCAGTGAGTTCGTCAAGCGATCTTTCCAACGCAGACACCGTATGGTACGCCTACGAATACATAATGGATGGTGCCATCCCGTGCATCCCGAGTTCGAAGAACTGCACGACCGGAACAAACTATTATTACTTTCCAGACTGGCCCAGAATCGGGACCTGGTCGAATGGCTTCTACATTACCTTTGATTTGGAGAACCCAGCAAGTGGCTTTACGGAATCCGGCTTCGAAACGTGTCAATTAGATCGGGCGGATATGGTGCTAGGCCGAGCTTCGAACCCGATGAGCTGTTACACCTACATAGTACCTACCGCCGACCAGCCGAGCCTCATCCACTCGGTCGATGTGGCAGATATTGACAGCCCAACCGGCCCTCCGAGTAGTGAGCCGGAATATTTCCTCGCAATTGTCAACCCCAGTAATGCTCAGCAAGGCGGTACCGGACTGAAGTGGTGCAACAGCCAGACTACGCCGTGCCAATCGAACCAGCTAGCCCTGTTCACCTGGGGAACCAGCGGACTTAGCGGTCCTAACTTTCTCACCGTAAATTCTTACACCCCGGGCTGTTACGATACCTCTAAGACCACTAGTGAGATCAATACGGTATGCGTTCCGGAGCCGAGCACGAACGTTGCCGACATCGGGGCGTATGGCAGCCCCTCTTGCGGGGACTACGATACGCCCTGCGTGGACTCGCTCGGCGACCGCATGGCGAACCGGCTGACCTACAATGATCTGTCTTCCTCTGGAAGCGGCCCAAATGGCGAGTATCTCACTGCCTCCCACGTCGTGATGGAGGGTACCGAAATCCAGAACACGGGAATCCGGTACTACATTCTTCGGGTGTCAAACGGAACCGCCTCGGTCCTTGTTAACAGCGGTGGCACGACCGGCCCGCCAGATCTTGCTGATCTCGACAACTGGTTGTATTACTACATGCCTAGCGCTGCCCTCGACAAGAATGGCAACCTGGGGATCGTATACACGGTTTCCGGATACTTTTGTTCGACGTGTGAAGTTCAGGCCAATCCAGCCGTTTTCTTTGACGTGCTGCCCTGGAAAGCTTCCAGCTTCGACTCCCCCACGCTCATTATTAGTGGAACTGGAGATGAGGAGAATACCAATCACTGGGGCGAGTACGCAGCCACGGTGGTTGACCCGACAGATAATTTGACTTTCTATGGAGTGGGCGAATATTTCAATACCAGTCAAACTGGGACGAGCGGGTGCTCGGTGCCTACGAGCGATTGCTATACGTGGCAAACTCGCATTTTCCGCGGCAAGTACGGAGTTACCTTCTGAGATGGCGTTCTGTTGAACGCCATCTTGTTTCGAAACCTTTGAAATCGAAGCGGGTCGTTTGTGCTCTCACTTAGAGCCCACCGCACGGATTGGCGCATGGCGCAGCTAGCGGTGCCCGCCAGCCGCTATGTGGCGAGCATTCGCCCTGTGAGGGTAAGAATGGAGGCAGTTTGCTCGCTCTTCACCTGTTCTCGAGCAGGACAGGTTTGGCCCCGATTCTAACGCCGCCGGCGCTGATCCTCCCGCTCTCTCCACTTAAGCTTCTCACAACGGTGAACCGGTGATCGGGAAAATAGACAGTCGTGCTGCACGCCCCCCCCCTGCAAGACTGCTCCGTGTCCCAGACAGCCAATGCCTCATACCCGCCGGTCCGCGTGAGGCTACAGCTCCAGACACTGCCTTTAGCTGAACAGGGAACAAATCGGGCACCCAGAATCCAGTCTCGCACTTGCTGATAAGCAAACCCGGCTTGGTTGGCGGCGCCGCTCTCGGTTTCGAGTTGTCCCCAAGGTTTCCGGCTGCCACGTGGCCGCCCCCAAGAAAACCAGGAGATGAACTGAAGATTGTTCTCACTGGCAATGCCAGCCTGCAGGAGATAGTAGCGCGCCAGCCAAGCCGCCTGCATATCGGAATCCTGAATGGTATCCGGTCCCCAACTACCTTCGGTGTTAAACATCGGCTTACCAACAAGACCATTTTCATCAAAGACCCTGCGATAAGTGCGAACCAGAGTCAGAATCGAACCGGCGCACATAGCGTTGCTGGTTCCACTGCACCCGGGCGTTTGATCCTGCTCCGGCATGGGAAACGGCACGACCGAACGCCTGCCCAGATAACCGTGGAAGGTGCCGCCATCGGCATATTTTGATCCCCCCGCCCGAAGGTAGGATGCAATCCAACCCGCGGCCTGGCTATCAGTGCTTGTAGCAACTCCTACTGAGGAGGGAGTAAGCACCATGGAATAAGGATCGCGATGGATAATCGGGTAGGCAACGGCTGCCAGCTTGACCAGATCCTCTGGACTACCTTTCCAAAAGTTGCTGGCCGTGACCTCGTTCCAGATCTCATAGTATTTGATGTGAGGAGCAGTTTTGCCGTTGTAGTGGTCGACCAGCGCCGTGACAAATTCCTTCCAGTCGTCTATATTGTCAGGCGGGTCGGTACACTGGCGCAGACCAAATTTGTCTTCGCAGTTGTGCCGCTCCGAAACGGCCCAACCCGGCGTCAGACCCAGAGTTATGACTATGTTGACAACCCCATTGGAATCCACCAAGCCATGACTACGAGCAGCCTCCACAAAGCGATCGAAAATAGTCCAACTGAAGTTCCCTTTAGTACGTTCCGTCCACGACCAGGCATAAGTAGCCGGATGCCCAAGAGTACCGAAGGGCAGTGAAGGATAGTCGTCCGCCTCAGACACGTTCATCGCGAAGAAGGTTGCGGGAATCGCGCTGGAAATTGAATTCGCACGCGAATCCCGTTTGGCCTCGGACGCTTCGGTCTTATTTCTCTGTACGTGCGTCGCTGACACTCGGGAAATCCCATGGGGCACCAGCCCACAAGCCATCAAACAGAGACCTAGTGCACTGCGAAGCGACACTCTTCTCATTGTGTCGATCAGTGTACATGGCCACAGTCAATCGTGCCATGCCGCGGAACATCGTACATAGGATGGGACATCGGCCGAGAAACCGCGAATGCTAGTTATTGAGTTTGAAGTTAAAGCGCAGCCTGCGCATATGGGGAGGAAGTGATGCATGAGACTGAGAAAAAGAAAGTGGCTGCGATGGTCTGGCCCAAGTATTCTGTAACAGTCGACTTGTTGAATCAGAACGCCAAACTTGTTGAGTGGATCAAGGGACACGAAAACGGCGACATCAAATGCTTTCGCGACAGGTTTGACATGTACCGCCTTCTCAATCACGACGTCGTGGATAACGGTCCGATCTGCTATTTGGAATTCGGCGTGTGGGAAGGTGAAAGTCTTGCTGGTTGGGCAGCAATCAATACCAACTCAAATTCCCGATTTTACGGTTTCGATTCATTCCAGGGGTTGCCGGAAGACCTAGAGCATGCATTTGGCCGCCGAATGCCAAAGAAGCGGTTCGATCTGAAGGGCAACCTGCCAACTTTCGACGACAGCAGAATCACTTTGGTGAACGGCTGGTTTCAGCACACGCTGCATAGCTTTTTGACCGAAACACCTCTTAATTCCAGGCTGGTAATTCACAACGACAGCGATTTGTATTCAAGTACTATGTACGTCTTGACAGCATTAGACAAGCAGCTTAAGCCTGGAGATGTAATTGTCTTCGATGAGTTCACCTCTCCAATTAACGAGTTTCGGGCCTGGCAGGAATACCTGCGTTGCTGCATGCGAACTGCGTCCTGCGTCGCGATGAGCGACAATTGGAGACAGGTCAGCTTTGTCTTCGATTGAGCCATGTCGCAGGTAGTTGAACAATTCAGACGTGAGACGAGTTACGTAAAGGTAGGTTTTCTTTAACCCCGAGTGAGATGGCGATCAATCAGCATAGGAGCGACGCAGAATTGGATGTTGCCCGGCTTTCCGAAGCCAAGCTCAAGGCTCGAAAAATGTCTAACAGGCGAATTTGAAAAGAACGATCTGGATTGAATGGAGCCACTCACATGCGTTATTGGTTATCGAGAAGAACCGGTTTCAACCCCACTGGGACAGTCTGATCGCTGATGACGGTGGTGTTTCCAGCTAAGTCACGGTATTCGACGTAGGTGCTGACAATGGGTTGGTTGGAGCTGGTGCAAGTCCCGTTTGCGCAGCTCTGGGAGGCATCCCAGATAATCTCACCTTGATAGCCACTGGGGCCAGTCAGGAGGCAAGTCCAGAGGGTACCACTGTTGGAACACGGCGAGGAGAAACTGCGACCGACCAACCAATTAAAGACCTGATCATAAGCGATACCCACTTCACTGGCCTGATGGTCGTCGGTCTCGAGCGATCCAGCTAATTCAGAATCCCCACCCCAGGTGAACCAAGAGACAAGCTGCATTTGGGCACTGTTGTACATGCCGGCCTGCAGCGCATAATACTGAGCCAGCCAGGCAGCCTTGGTATCCATGTCGGGTATGTCGGCTCCTTCAAACCCGCCTTCCGTGTTGAAGATCGGCTTGCCGCTCATACCGTTCTGATCGAGCACCTGCCGATACGCGCTGACCTGGGCGGTGATCGATCCACCACAAGTGTGGTCGCTGGCGCTGCAGTCTTGAGTAGGCAGAGGGTAGGGCACGAGAGTTAACTCCGCGACAAAGCCGTGAAACGCGAAAATGTCGGCATTTTGGTTGCCGCCAGCTGCGAGATAAGCGGTGAGGAAAGGTACTGTCGAGGACGGTCCCGTAGAGTAAACGTTACCCGCCATTGAAGGTGTAAGCACAAAAGAATGGCTGTCCTGCTTGATGACCGGGTAGGCGGCGGCAGCCAGTTGCGCGAGCTGGGCCGCTGTTCCGGTCCAATAAAGTGAGTTGGGATCGGCCTCATTCCAGATCTCGTAGTACTTAATATGAGGACCGTTGATGCCGTTGTAGTGATTCACCAAGGCTGTGATGAAGTCGATCCAGTCTTGAATGTTGTCCGGTGGAGCGGTGCAACCGATTGAACCAGCGGCATCGGTTCTACAAGTCGAGGTGCCTGTAATTGGCAATGCCCACGGGGGAGTCATTCCCAGAGCCAAGTCTATCAATACGGTGCCGTGCGAATCCGTCGGCGCAATACTCGCGAGAGAATCAGTATTGGAAAAATCAAAAACTCCCTTAGACTGCTCGCTGGTTTGCCAAACCAACTGAATGGGATGGCCCATCACGCCATAACTGATCTTCGGAGGATCTCCTGCGGTCGTGTCACTGACCGCGAAGAATGTCCCCGGAATGGGGGGAGCTGAGATGAGGCTGCTGGCCGTGAAGTTCACGCTCGTGACATTGGCTCCGTTGACGTTTGCCGATTGGGTGTTCGGGCTGAATCCGAAACCGGACTTGCTCGGAGTCACGCTATAAGAGCCATTTTCCAGGGCCGGGAAGCTGTAATTTCCGGAAGGATCGGCGACGGTGCTCGCGTTGGCCGCACCGCTTAGCGTGACGATCGCGCCGCTGCCATTCGCCGTCGGGCTGATGGTTCCAGAAATGCTATAGCTCTGGGCAGAAATGGCGTTGGCAGTGAAATTAATGCCGGAAAGATTGGCTCCGTT
>Ga0182018_10000387_pt1 | contig 57971 bp, 48 predicted proteins | sample 812P2MmetaG_FD_120490 | JGI IMG/M metagenome (GOLD analysis project Ga0182018, IMG submission 120490) | Permafrost microbial communities from Stordalen Mire, Sweden - 812P2M metaG | ecosystem: Environmental > Terrestrial > Soil > Wetlands > Permafrost | place: Sweden: Stordalen | collected... | reverse complement strand
GGCGTGCGTGTCGTGTCCGCGCCGCTCTCTACCGGGTTCATCCTCCCCGATTGCCAGGTGGCGGTGCTGTCCGAGTCCGACATCACCGGCCGGCGGATGCCGCATCGCCGGGCCCGGCCCCGGGCGCGCGCCACCGACGGTTTCTTCGACGACCTGGCCGTCGGGAGCTTCGTGGTGCACCGCCAGCACGGCGTGGCGAGGTTCGAGGGCGTCACCTCGAGGACCATGGGGGGGACGACGCGTGACTATCTGATCCTCTCGTACCGCGGCAGCGACCGGCTGTATCTCCCGGTGGAGCAGATCGAGGCGATCACGGCCTATAGCGGGGGGGAGACCCCCACCCTGTCGAAGATGGGGGGAGCCGACTGGCAGCGCACCCGGGCCAAGGCGCGCGCCGACGCCGCCGAGGTAGCCGACGAGCTGGTCCAGCTCTACCGGCGCCGCCTGGCGGTGGAGGGTCACGCGTTCGGGCCTGACACACCCTGGCAGGACGAGATGGAAGCGGCCTTCGAGTTCGTCGAGACCGAGGACCAGCTGACGGCGATCGCCGACGTCAAGGCCGACATGGAGGAGCCACGGCCGATGGACCGGCTGATCTGCGGCGACGTCGGCTTCGGCAAGACGGAGGTCTCGGTGCGCGCCGTGTTCAAGGCGGTCCAGGACGGGCTGCAGGCGGCAGTCCTGGCCCCCACGACACTGTTGGCCAGCCAGCACGCCCAGACCTTCGCCGATCGGTACGCGCCCTATCCGGTGCGGGTCGAGCTGCTCAGTCGCTTCTTGTCACCGGCGCAGCAGAGGAAGGTGATCGAAGGGTTGGCGGACGGCAGCGTCGACGTGGTCATCGGCACCCACCGGCTGCTCGGAACCGACGTGGTGTTCAAGCGGCTCGGACTGCTCGTGGTCGACGAGGAGCAGCGCTTCGGCGTGTCGCACAAGGAAGCGGTCAAGCGACTGACCGAGGGGGTCGACGTGTTGACGCTGACGGCGAGCCCCATCCCGCGCACGCTCGAGATGGCGCTGACAGGCATCCGGGATCTGTCCATGGTCAACACGCCCCCGGCGGATCGGCGACCCATATTGACGTATGTGGGGGAGAACGACGAGGCCGCGGTGAGCGAGGCCCTCCGACGCGAGCTGCTCCGCGAGGGACAGGCCTTCTACGTGCACAACAGAGTGGCAGACATCGACGGGGTAGCTCGTCGGGTGCACAGCCTGGTCCCCGAGGCCCGGGTCGCCGTCGCCCACGGGCAGATGGACGAGGGCACGCTGGAAAGCGTGGTACTCGATTTCTGGGCGCGGCGCTACGACGTGCTGGTGTGCACCACCATCATCGAGTCGGGCATCGACATGCCCTCGGTCAACACCCTGATCGTCGATCGGGCCGATCTGTTGGGCCTCGGGCAGCTGCACCAGATACGGGGCCGGGTGGGTCGCAGCGGGCAGCGCGCCTACGCCTACCTCTTTCATCCCGCCGATCGCGTCCTCAGCGAGCAGGCCTACGAACGGCTCCGGACCATCGGCGAGCACACCGAGCTCGGTTCGGGATTCAAGATCGCCATGCGGGACCTGGAGATCCGCGGCGCGGGCAACCTCTTGGGGGCCGACCAGTCGGGTCATATCGCGGCGGTCGGCTACGACCTGTACGTCCAACTCGTGGCCGAGGCGGTGGCCGAAGCCCGGGGCGAGGCCCGTCCCGCTCCACCGGCAGTGGGCATCGACCTGCCGGGGGATGCCCACCTGCCCAAGGATTTCGTCGCCGCGGAAGACGCCCGACTCGAGGCCTACCGCCGGCTGGCGTCGGTGTCCTCCGATGCCGACGTCGAAGACATCGGGGCCGAATGGGCCGACCGCTATGGCGCGCTCCCCCCGCCTGCCATCGGACTGCTGGCCTTGGCCCGGCTGCGGGTCGTGGCCCTGGCGCGGGGGATTCGCGAGATCACCATGAGCAGCGTCCGCCCGGGTGGATCCACGGGGCCGGTGGCCCGGGTCCTGCCGGTGCGGCTCGCCGCCAGCGCCGAGGTCCGCTTGCGCCGGCTCCTGCCCGGCGCGACCTACCGGGAGGACCTCTCGCAACTCCTGATCCCGATACGCGCGGGCGAGCTCCCGGCAGACGCGGTGCGCCTGTTGCTCGAGGACCTGATCCCGCCTGGCGATGCCGGGACCGGCCCGGACACCTTGTAGCATGCCCGGCGCGTGAAGCGACTCATCCTTCTCCTCATCGTGCTGGCCGGTGGCCTGGCCGCGGCGTCCTTTGCGGTGCCGTCCAACGCGGCGACCGTCAACGGGGTCGCCATCACCCAAGCGCAGTTGGGCGCCGACCTCTCCGCCATCGCCGGCAGCCCCGACTACCAGTGCTACCTCAACGCGCAAGAAGCGGTCGGCACGGACGGGGCGAGCACGTTGCCGCCCGTCGACGGAGCCGAGACCCATTCCACGGTCACGACGCAGTTCGCCGCCACCTACCTCGACACCGAGATCGGTCATCAACTGGTGCTCGCGCTGGCTGCCCGGCACCACGTGGTCATCACCCCTGGGGACCTCACGAAGGCGAGGGCGGGCTTGGCCCAGGAGATCACCAGCACCCTGCAAGAGGTGGCGGGATCGAAGTACGCGTGCGGGACGACGGCGCACGCGCTCTCGGCCACGCAAGTGCTCTCCACGTTGCCGTCCTCGTTCGTCGACGAGAATGTCCAATTCGACGCCACCATCGACGGGCTGGCGGCGCGACTGGCCCCCGTCGGCACCTCGTCGGTCGACCTCGAGGGGTACTACGCGGCGCACAAGGCGGTCTTCGACACCGCGTGCATCACCGTGGCGCAGTACTCCAGCGAGAGCAACGCCGAGGCGGCGCTGTCCGAGGTTGCCTCGGGGACGCCGTTCGCGCAAGTGGCAGCGGCGGCCAGTGGGGGACCTGAGGGCTGCGACATCCTCTACGGGATCACCTCGCAGTTGCCGCCCGGCACCAACCTGGCCCTCAATACGGTCTCCAATCCCATTGCGCTGAACGCGAGCACCTATCTGCTTATAGAGATGACCTCGAAGAAGGCGACACCGTTCACGACGGCACGGTCCGCAGTGGAGAGCGCGGTGCTGAACGCGGGCGACGATCAAGCCCGCGTCGCCATCGATGCAGCCGAGGTGCGGGCGCAGGTGTCGGTCGACAAGCGCTACGGCACCTGGGTGCCACGCGCCGCACAGGTGGCCCCCCCTGTTTCCCCGGTCCGCCTCGACGTGCTGGACCCCTCGGCCAACAGCGCAGGCGCCGGCGCGCCCCGGGCGACCACCTCGTCGACCGGCAAGACTTCCTAAGCGGTGGGACGGCATCGTCCCCGCATCACCGTCGTGGGTCTCGGGCCTGCCGGGCCGGCCTATCTGACGGCCGAGGCGCAAGCCCTCGTGGCCGGCGCGACGAGGACGTACCTGCGTACGGGCCGCCATCCCGTGGTCGAGGCCCTTGGGGAGTTCGTCGCCCTGGATCATCTCTATGAGGAAGCCGACACCTTCGAGGAGGTCTACGTCGCCATAGTGGACGAGCTGGTCCGCGCGGCGACCGAGTTGGCCCCCGAACCGATCGTCTACGCGGTTCCCGGCTCGCCGTTGGTGGCGGAACGCAGCGTGGAACTGCTCCGCCGCGATGCCAGGGTGGACGTCGTGGTGATCCCGGGGCTCTCCTTCCTCGACCTCGCCTGGGAGCGCCTCGGCATCGACCCCCTCGACGCGTCGGTGCGCCTGATCGATGCCGAACACTTTGCGGCGCGCGCCGGGGGTGACCGGGGGCCTTTCCTGGTGGCGCAATGCTGGTCGCAGGTGCTCCTCTCCGAGCTGAAGCTCGCGCCGCTGTCCGACGAGGACCTGGCGCCGACCGACGTGGTCCTGTTGCACCACTTGGGGCTCGACGACGAGCGGGTGGTGCGCGTCAGCTGGTGGGATCTGGACCGTACGGTGACGCCCGACCACCTGACCTCCCTCTACATTCCCGAGTTGTCGGTCGGGCACGAACTGGGGCGCGCCATGGACCAGCTGGAGGACCTCGTGCGCACCCTGCGAACCCGTTGTCCATGGGACCGGGTCCAGACCCATGGCTCACTCATGCCCCACCTGCTCGAGGAGTCCTACGAGGTGCTCGACGTCCTCCGCCAGCTCGACCGGACCGAGCCGGGTGCTCCTGCCGAGCTGGCCGGGCACCTGCAGGAGGAATTGGGTGATCTCTTGTTCCAGATCGTCTTTCACGCCCGGCTGGCGGAGGAGGCCGGCCAGTTCGGCCTGGCCGATGTCGCCCGCGGGGTGCACGACAAACTGGTGGGTCGCCACCCGCACGTCTTCGGCGACGTCGACGCCTCCACCGCGGCCCAGGTCGTCGCCAACTGGGAGGAGATCAAGAAAGAGGAGAAGGGGCGCGCCAGTGTGACCGAGGGCATACCCATGGATCTGCCCGCCCTGTTGCTGTCCACCAAATTGCAGCGCAAGGCGCTGTCGGTCGGTTTGCCGGCGGACGGCGAGGGCGATGCGGCTCTCGACCTGCGCGCGCTGATCGTCGCGCTCAGTCAGCGGGAGGCCGGTGGCGACAAAGAAGCCGACGCCGCCGAGACCGAGGATCTTGTCGGTGCGGCGCTCTTCGCGGTGGCCGGCCTGGCGCGGCGCCTGGGGGTCGATCCCGAAACGGCGCTCCGCACCCGCGCCCTGGCGTTCCGGGACGCCGTGGTGGAATGCGAGGGTGAGGCCCCTGTCGTCCCCGTGCCCGACGAGCGCGCCCACTAGTCTGGAGGGCCGGTGTCCCACCAGGGCTGACACCGAGGGAGTGAGCAGTGAGCGCCATTGAGCACGTGATCGGGCGGGAAGTCCTCGACTCGCGCGGCAATCCAACCGTCGAGGTGGAGGTGATCCTCGATTCAGGCGCGCGCGGGCGGGCCATCGCACCCTCAGGCGCATCGACCGGCCGGCATGAGGCGGTCGAGCTGCGCGACGGGGGGGAACGGTTCGGCGGCAAGGGCGTGCTGCAGGCAGTGGCGAATGTGAACGGTGAGATTGCCCGCGCCCTGCGGGGCGAGGATGCCCTGAATCAGCGGGGTGTCGATTTCGCCATGGTCGATCTGGACGGGACCCCGGACAAGGGGCGGCTGGGTGCCAACGCCGTGCTGGCGGTGTCGCTGGCCAATGCCAAGGCGGTGGCCGACGAGCTCGGCGTACCCCTCTACCGCTCCATCGGTGGGTCCAACGTGCATGCGCTGCCCGTTCCGATGCTCAACGTGGTCAACGGCGGTATGCATGCCCGCAACTCCATCGACTTCCAGGAATACATGCTGATGCCGGTCGGCGCATCCTCCTTCAGCGAAGCGCTGCGGTGGGGTGCCGAGACGTACCACTCCCTGCGTTCCGTCCTGGCGTCGCGGGACCTGTCCACCTCGGTGGGGGACGAGGGGGGCTTCGCACCCGACCTGCCGGCCAACGAGGATGCATTGCACCTCTTGATGGAGGCCATCGAACGGGTAGGGCGCGTCCCGGGGGAGGAGATCGCGCTGGCCATGGACCCGGCGACCAGCGAGCTCTGGGACGACGGCGCCTACGTCCTGGCCGGGGAAGGCCGCACCCTGAGCTCGGCCGAGATGGTCGACTACTGGGTCGACCTGGTCGACCGATTCCCGATCGTGTCCATCGAAGACGGCATGGCGGAGGAGGATTGGGACGGCTGGGCCGCGCTCACCAAGGCGCTGGGTGGCCGGATCCAGCTGGTGGGGGACGACGTCTTTGTCACGAACGTGGCGCTGCTCGAAAGAGGCATCCGCGAGGGCGTGGGCAACGCCGTCCTGGTGAAGGTCAACCAGATCGGAACCTTGACCGAGACACTCGAGACGGTGTCGTTGGCCAACCGATCGTCGTACCGGGCTGTGATCTCGCACCGCTCGGGCGAGACCGAGGACACGACGATCGCCGACCTGGCCGTCGCGGTGAATGCCGGGCAGATCAAGGCCGGTGCGCCGGCCCGGTCCGATCGGGTGGCCAAGTACAACCAGCTCTTGAGGATTGAAGAGGATCTCGGCGAGTCCGCCACCTTTCCGGGACGGGCAGCGCTGGCGGCCACCGCGGGACGACCCGGTGCGCCCTAGTCCCGACGGGCCCGAGAAGTCGCGGGTGACGCGGCGGCGCAGCCGCGAGGCGCGCCGGCGACGGTTCATGCTCGGGGGCGGTGCGCTGTTGTCCGTGGTCATCCTCGGGGCCTGGTTTCCCGCCAGCGCTCTGTTGCATCAACATGCCGACCTGACGACCGCCAACGCGCAGCTCAGCGGGTTGCACCGCCAGGACGCGGCTCTGGCGCAGGAGAGCAAGAACCTCGAGAATGCGACGGAGATCGCCCGGATCGCACGGGAGCAGTACCAACTGGTCAGCCCCGGCCAGCAGGCCTATGAGGTACTCCCCCCGACGGGCGCCGCCAAAGCGAGCACTCCCTACGCCGGCGACCCCGCACTCAGCGGGCCCGTCGCACCGTCCTCGGCATCGGTGCTCCCGCCCGGGTCGGAGACGGGCACCACCGCATCGGCCACCGCGTCGCACGCGCACCCGGCCCACGGCGCCGCGACGCCGCAAGGGAGCGCGACGCCGCACGGCTTCTTCAGCCGAATGGTGGACACGCTCGAATTCTGGCGTTGAGCTCTCCCGGCCAGGTTCCCTCGCCGACGGACCTCGACCGCGTGGCGGGGCTGCTGGGCCGGGCCCCCGGGGGCGATTTCACCGTCGTGGTGCGCCGCACGGACGGGGGACCCGTGGTGATCGCCAACGATCCGCTCCTGCGCGACGGCAGGCCCATGCCCACGCGCTACTGGTTGGTGGACCCCGAGATCCGGAGCCTTGTCGGCCGGCTCGAATCGCAAGGCGGCGTGCAGCAGGCCGAGAGCGCCGTCGGTGCCGAGGTATTGGAGCAGGCCCATGCGCGCTACGCGCGAGAACGCGACGCGCTGATCCCCACCGGATGGCCGGGACCCCGACCCCACGGCGGAGTGGGCGGCACGCGCCGCGGGGTCAAATGCCTGCACGCGCACGTGGCCTGGTGGTTGGCCGGCGGTGAGGACCCCGTCGGACGATGGGTGAGCGAGCAGGTGGCGCTGCCCGTCGCCGACCTCGCACCGGCGTGAAGGCCGGCGCCCGGGCGGCGATCGACTGTGGGACCAACTCCACCCGCCTCCTCGTCGCCGACGCGCGCGGCGGTCAGTTGACCCGCGTGATGCGCATCACGCGCTTGGGCCAGGGGGTCGACCGGGAGAACAGGTTGGCGCCCGAGGCGATCAGCCGGACGGTCGGTGTGCTGCGCGAGTTCCGGCGGTCGATGGACGGATACGAGGTGGAGCGGGTGCGCATGGTGGCGACATCGGCCGTCCGGGACGCCGTCAACGGCGGGACGTTCAGCCAGGCGGCGGAGGAAGCCGTCGGGGTCGCGCCCGAGATCCTGACCGGAACAGAGGAGGGCGAGCTCGCCTACCGGGGGGCGAGCGGCGACCTGCCCACGTTCGCCGGCGACACGCTCGTGGTGGACATCGGCGGCGGATCCACCGAGCTCACCTTGGGACGCGACGGGGTGGTGTCCTCCGTGTCACTCCAGCTCGGATGTGTACGCCTCACCGAGCGGTGCCTCACCAGCGATCCGCCCACCGGTGCAGAGATCTCGGCCACGCGCACCGTCATCGCGGCCGAACTCGATCGGGGGGAGCGGGAGCTGGGCGCACTGGCTGCCCTGCGCCCGGCGCGCCGCCTGATCGGATTGGCGGGCACCATCTCCACGCTGGCGTCGCTGAAGCTGGGGCTCGCCGAGTACGACATGGAAAGGCTGCATCACACCGCCATCGGCGCCGACGAGGTCCGCCGTCTCTGTGCCCAGCTGGCCGCCCTGTCGGCCCGGGAACGGAGCACCCTGGTCGGGATGGTCCCCGGACGCGCCGACGTGATCTTCGGGGGGGCCCTGGTCCTCGAAATGGTCCAGGTCCGCTACGGGTTCGACGAGGTGATCTCGTCCGAGCGCGACATCCTGGACGGCATCGTCCTCAGCCTCGCATGAGGGTTACGGAAGCCCGGAGCGGCCGGGGCTGTCGTGTAACGTCTCCATTGTGCCGGAAGTGACCCGGAGCGGACTGCCCTCCACGGCGCGGTCGCTCGCCCGGTGCCCGTGAGCGGCGAGCCGGTGCCGCAGGACGAGCAGGCGCTCCTGGAGCGGCTGCGCGCGGCTGAAGCACACAACGAGCTCCTCGAGCATCTGGCGCGCAGCCAGGAGAACCTGGCCGATCAGCTCGCCGTCGCCCTCCACGAGGCGGCACTGGCCCGGCAGGCGGCCACCGCAGCCATGGACGCCACTGGCCTGCGCGCCTCTCTGGCGGCGATCAAGCGCCGGTACCTGGGGCGATTGCCCACCGGCCGGAAGGCGCCGCAGCACGATGGCGCGCCCGCGAGCGGACAGGCGGAGTGGTCGGCCGAGATGGGAGCGCACGACACGCGCTACGCGCACTGGATCGAGCTCTACGACACCTTGAACGACGACGATCGCGTCGCGCTGGCGGCGCGTGTCGCCGCGCTGGGGGCCCAGCCCCTGATCTCCATCATCTTTCCCGTCTACAACACCCCGGAGGAGTTCCTGCGCCAGGCCATCGATTCGGTCCGGGCCCAGCTCTACCCGTACTGGCAGCTGTGCATCTCCGACGACTGCTCCACCCAGGCGCACGTCGCCAAGATCCTCGAGGAGTACGCCGCGCTCGACCAGCGGATTGTGGTCCACACGCGACAGTCCAACGGGCACATCTCCGCTTCCTCGAACGATGCGGTCGCGCTGGCCACGGGCGACTGGCTCTGCCTGATGGACCACGACGACGTGCTGGTCGAGCACGCCCTCGCGCTGGCTGCGCTCGCCCTGGCTGACACACCGGATGCAGGCATCCTCTACAGCGACGAGGACCATCTCGATGGCACCGGCATGCGGCACACCCCGTACTTCAAGCCCGAATTCGACCCCATCCTCATCCTCGGTCAGAACTACTTCTCCCATCTGTGCATGATCCGCGCCGACCTCGTCGCCCTGGCCGGTGGGTTCCGCGAAGGACTCGAGGGAAGCCAGGATTGGGATCTCGCGTTGCGGGTCCTCGAGCGGATCCGGCCCGATCAGGTGGTGCACGTGCCCCACGTGCTGTACCACTGGCGTTCGCACCCGGGATCGACGGCGTCGTCGGTGGCCGCCAAGCCCTATGTCGTCGAAGCCTCGCGCCGCGTGGTGCAAGAGCACCTTGACAGGATCGGTGTGGCGGCGGAGGTGCGGACGCTGTGGGGCAGCAGCTTCAACCGGATCAAGTGGGCTCTCCCCACGGACCCCCCGAAAGTCAGCGTGATCATCCTCCCCCGTTCGGGGCACCGTTTGCAGCGCTGCGTCGAGAGCATCCGGGTCTTCTCGACGTACGCCAACGTGGAACTCGTCCTGCTCGACGACGGTGGGTTCCGGCCGCCCCTGCGCCAGTTCCTACGGGACCAGAACGGGGCGATCGTGGTGGAGCAAAAGGATGATCTCAGCGACTCGGCCCAGCGGAACTTCGCCGCACGGGCCGCCGGCGGCGACGTCTTGTGCTTCCTGCACGACGACATCGAGGTCCTCAGCACTACCTGGCTCGAAGAGGTCGTCGGGATGCTCTCGCACCCCGGCATCGGATGCGTCGGGGTGAAGCTCCTCTACCCCGATCTGTCGATTCAGCACGCCGGCGTCGTGCTCGGCATCGGCGGAACGGTGGGCTACCCCCACCGTGCGCTCTTCGACCGCCTCTCCTATGGCTATTTCGGCCGGCTGCGCCTGGCGCAGTGTCCCTCTGCCGTGAGCTGGGCCTGCCTGGCCGTGCGTCGGGAGGCCTTCGAGGCGATCGGCGGCTTCGCCGAGGACCATTTCTCGGGCATGTTCGGAGATGTCGACCTCTGCCTGCGGCTCAATGAGGCCGGCTGGCGTACCGGGTGGACGCCCTACGCCGAAATGATCCACCACGAGTCCCCGGCCGATTCCCGCGGTGTCGAGGGAGAGAACCTGGTGCGGTTCGACCGCGACATCCGCTACCTGCACCGACGGTGGGGGGAGTGGGTGCAGAACGATCCGGCCTATAGCCCCAATCTGTCCCTGGCCCACGAGTCGCTCCCTCTGGCCTGGCCGCCCAGACGCCGGCTCATCTGAGGGGACGGGCATGACGACGCCATCCATGGCGCGGCACGCGTCTGGCCGCGGGGCCTCCCATCGGCGGCACACTCCCCGCCGCACTCTCTCCGCGGTGTTCGACCCCAATGCGAACGCGTTGGGGTCGCTGCGCCTCGTGTTCGCGGTGCTCGTGCTGGTGTCCCACACGTTTCCCCTGGGCGGATTCAACCACGGAACGGAACCGTCCTGGGCGTGGACGAAGGGACAACAGGACATCGGTGGCTTCGCCGTGGCCGGGTTCTTCGTCCTCAGCGGGTTCCTCGTCACCAGGAGCTTCGTCAGCTCCTCCACGTCGGTGCGCTACCTGTGGAAACGGGTGCTCCGCATCTTCCCGGGGTACTGGGCCTGCCTCGTGGCCACGGTGGTCCTCTTCGGGCCATTGGCCTTTCTCCACGAGCATGGGACCCTGCACGGTTACCTCGACGGGTACCCGGACTCTCCCTTGCGCTACCTGACCGGCAACGCCTGGCTGTGGATCCATCAGTACCCCATCGACAATTTGTTGGGCAAGAACCCGTTGCCCCACGCATTCGACGGCTCTTTGTGGACCTTGATCTACGAGTTCAAGTGCTATCTCGCCGTGATGGTGTTGGGGATATTCGGCATCCTCCAGCGGGGCAAATGGATCGTCCTGTGCATGGCGGCCTTCCTCTGGTTCTCCAACATCGAGGCCTTTTACCATCCGGCCTGGATCAAGAGCGTCATCCCCGCCTTCTCCGACGTGGAATTGCCGTTCCTCACCTCGATGTTCGCCCTCGGTGTCGTCATCTATCTCTTCAGAGACCGCATCGTGATATCTCGGGCGTGGGCGCTGGTCGCGGCCATCACGTTCTTCGTCAGCCTGCGCTTCGGCTGGTTCAACGTGGTGGGAGAGCCGGCGTTCGCCTACCTCTGCTTCTGGGTGGCGGTCCGGCCACGGTTGCCCAAGCTGGACCGCTACGGTGACTTCTCCTATGGGATGTACGTCTACGCGTACCTGGTCCAGCAGATGGCGACGATGTACGGCGTGAATCGCTGGGGCTTCGTGCCCTACCTGTTGATCTGCTTCGCCGCCAGCATGCTGTGCGCCGTCGCCAGCTGGTTCCTCGTCGAGCGCACCTTCCTGCGGCTCAAGGCACTTCGGCTCCCGACGCTGTGGCGCGCCCCCGCCTGGTGGGCCAACAAGATCCAGGGCAAGCCCGCGGCCACGGCACCGCGTCGCGTCCCGGCCCAGGTGGCACCAGCCACCAAGAGCGTCCCGGCCGGCGATTGAGCGCATGGATCAAAACGGCGCAATCCCATCACTGGCCGTACAGGTCGTCCTCTTCGAGCACCAGCTGCGGAGCATCGAGAAGTTGGCGGCCAGCCTCGGGCCCGCCATCGCCCGCGTCCGGCACGACGCGCTGATCGGGGAGGTCTCGGTCCTGATGGGTGACAGCTCTCCCGAGCCAGCGTTGACCGACGGTGAGGTCGAATCTTTGCGGACGTCGTTGGTGGCGGCCGGGGTGCACCGCTTCGACTACTTCTTCTTCGCCCGGAACCGCGGCTCGGCTGGAGGGAACAACGACCTGTTCGCCGAGGCGGAGAGCGACCTCGTGGCAATCATCAATCCCGACTGCTACGCCGACCCACGGTTGCTCGCGGAGCTGTGCCGGGGTATGGACGACGCGGTTATCGGGATCGTGGAGGGTCGCCAACTCCCACTCGAGCACCCCAAGGAGTTCGACCGCCAAACCGGCGATACGAGCTGGGCGTCGGGCGCGTGCATGCTGGTCCGTCGCGAGGTGATCATGTGCACGGGAGGCTTCGACGAAGCAAATTTCTTCATGTACTGCGACGACGTGGACTTCAGCTGGCGAACCCGATTGGCCGGCTATCGAGTCGTCTACCAGCCGACCGCGCGCGTGTTCCATGACAAGCGCCTCGATCCGCAGGGCCAGGTGGAGGCGGGAGAGGCCGAGGTCTATTTCTCGGCCGAGGCCGCCCTGATGATGGCATGGAAGTACGCGCGCCCCGATCTGGTCGAGAAGTGGTCGGCCGGCCTCGTCGCCTCCGGATTGCCGGCGCACGCCAAGGCAGTCGAGGCGTTCGAGGAACGTCGGGCCCGGGGCGACCTGCCCCAACCCCTCGACCCCGAGGGTCATGTCGCGCAGTTCGTCGGCTACAACTACGCGGCGCACAGGTTCCTCTATGACGAGTGACCAGCCTGATGCCGTGCTGCCGTGGGTGACGGCGCTCATCGCTCCCAGGACCGATGAGGCCGAGTTGATCGCCGAGACCCTCCTGTCGCTTGCCGCGCAGACCTGCGACGCCTTCGACGTGATGATCGTCGTCCCCGAGGCGTCAGCCGAAGCGCTCGTCCCCTTCCGTGATCTGATCGCGGCCTTCGATGTGGGATTCTCCGAGCGCGTGCGTCTCACGGCGCTGCCGGCTACCCGTCCGGAATCGCCGCTCCTGCTCTGTGCCCGCATGTCGGAGGCTCGCTACATCTCCGTGGTTCGTCCCCTCGACATCGTGTTCGGCCACTGGGCCGAGACCATCGCCACCAATGGCGCGCGCGCCGACGATCGTGTCCTGACCTTCCTCACCGCGACCCAGGTCGTCGAGTGCGAACACAGGCGGGGCGACCCCGTGGTCACCACCGTGGGGCCTCCGAGGTCCAGCGAACCGACGGTGTCGTTCGACCTCCTCGAGTTCCTCGACTCGCCGCCCGGGCCCGCGCTCGGCTGTGCTCTCCCGCGGCATGCGGTGGCGCGTGCACTGCCACCGGGGTTGCCAGCGGGGACCGAGGAGTGGGCGGCACAGCTGATCGCGTTCCTGGCCAATGGGAGCCACGACACCGGGGAGGTCACGTACCTGCGGCGCGTCAAGGAGGACACGGCCACCTCGCCGCACGAACGCGCGTGGGAACGCGACCGCACCGAGGTCCTGGCGCTTCTCGACCACGGCACTCTCACGTTGGGAAGTGGGATGTTGACGGCGCTGCAGAGCTCCCATCGCCGTGCCGCCGGAGAGCGCGACGACTGGTGCGAGCTCGAGCACCAGCTGGCAGCGGCGCGCGAGGCCTGCGCCACCCACGCCGCGGCGGAGCAGACCGTGCGCCGACAGATGGAGGAGTTGCGCCAGTCCGCCAGCTGGAGGTTGTCGGCGCCCTTGCGGGCCCTCGGTGGTGCCGCGCGCCGCCTGCGGCGAATGCCCTAGTGGGGACCCCAGGCGGCGGGCCGCGAGGAGGGGTACGACTAAAGTCTGCTGTCGTGACCAGGGACATTTGCATCGCGGTCACCGACGCGGACGACGACTGGGCCGCCCTTTTGCGCGAGATCGATGACGCCGGCCCGGCCGGGCGCGTCACCGTGCGCGTTCGGCCCTCGGCGGACCGGGAGCTGCAGGATCGCCGGGTAGGGAGCGTGCTTGCCCGGGGCTACTCCCTGGTGCCAGGAGGCGGCGACGGCGAGATGGCGCTGACCCCGGTTCCTTCCGGGATCCTCTACGTGGTGTCGGCTTCCGACGGGCACGCGGCGATCCCTCCGTGGCTCCCACTCGTGCCGGCGGGCCGGTTCCGTCAGTACCTGGTGGGGGTCGCCCTTTCGCAAGGCGCCTTCTGCGAATCGGTCACGGCCTTCGCCGGCGAGAGCTGGCACCTCGACGAGTTCATCGACGAGTCGGAGGTGGCCGAGTTCGTCATGGAATTCGTCGCCAGCCGGGACATCGGCCTGGTGCAGATCCTCCATTCGAAGGTGGCGCTCGATCTGTTGCCGGCACTGCGCTTCTCGTTTCCCCGGTTGCGCGTCGTGATCGATCTGGGAGGTGAGGGCGCGCAGTCGCCCGTACTGGTGACCTACGCCACCGCGCGGTACGGGAACCTGGTCGACCTCTTCTTCGCGTCGGACGACGCCACCGGCAATCACCTCGAGGCAGCGTTCATCCCGCCTTCCAAGATCAGGGTGATGCCCGATGCTGCTGCGCGTCGCCCCGAAGCCATGGCGCAGGCGCACCAGGATGCGTACGGGCAGCTCCTGGCGAGCAGCGTTGGTTAGGGCGGGCGGGACGGAGCCGTGAAGCGACGCGTACGGGCTGGCGCCGAAGTCACGGTGAGCGCCGTATTGCCCTTCTTCAACCACGGCATGTTCGTCAGGGAGGCGATCGACTCCATCCGGGCCCAGACCCGTCCGGTCGACCAGATCGTGATCGTCGACGACGGCTCGACGGATCCCCAGAGCCTGGCCGTTCTCGACGCGCTCGCGGCCACTGACGTCTCGGTGGTGCGCCAGACCAACCGGGGACCGGGAGCGGCCCGCAACACGGGCGTGCAGCACAGCGACGGGGATGCAATCTTCTTCCTCGACAGCGACGACCTGGTGACGGACCGGCACGTGGAGTCGGCGCTGCGTAGTCTGGCGGGAGCACCGGAGGAAGTCGGCTTCGTCTATCCCGACATGCAGTTCTACGGGAACGAACGGGATCTCGTGGTGATGCCGCCGTACAACCTCTACCTCTTGCTCAACCGGAACTTCTGCTGCATGGGCGGGCTGATCGACCGCGCCGTCTTCGACGCCGGGAATCAATTCCGGGCCGACCTGCGGCACGGGCACGAGGACTGGGACTTCTTCATCACCCTGGGCGAGCACGGTGTCTTCGGGCGGCCGTTCCACGGCTCGCCGTTGCTCTACCGCCGCTGGGGGTACTCCCGCTCTGATGGGGTCAAGGAGAAGGGCACCTTCCTACGCGAAGTGCGTGACCTGCATCCCGAGCTCAACGACAGCCGGCGGTTGATCGGGATCAAGCGGGAATGGGCGCCCGCGCTCAGTGTCGCGGTGCCCGAAGGCCTGGACCTGGCCGTGACGCGGCAGACCTGCGACGACTTCGAGGTCGTACCGCGGTCCGGGGCTGAGGCTCCCGCCCTGCGGGGACGCTGGGTACTGGTGCTCGAAGACGCCGGGTCCCATGTTCTGGAGGACCCGACCTTCGTCGAGCGGGTTTTGCGGCTCGCCGCTGCGCGCCCCACGCCGCTGGCGCTCACCGTGCGCGCGGCGATGCACCCGGGCTGCGGCTGGCGCCGGGCGGACGGGCGGGACAAGGGGGTTCCCCTGGGCCTTGTCGTCGAGGGCGCCACCTACACGAACTGGCGGGAATCGAGCGGGTCCGACATGGCGGGATTTCCGCTTCTCTACAACCACCTGGCGTCGGTGGGCGGAGGAGGGGAGGAATGGGACTACGGGGGAGCCCCCCCGGGCTGGGGCGACGGGCGGGGGACGGGGCTGACCCCACTCGCCGCGCCGCGCCCACCTCCCGGCGAGGCCGAGATCGGGTTGGCACCCGGCGCGGACCCTGCGCTGGCCACCAGGGGGGCCGAATTCGAGCGCGCCTTCCGCCAGCTCGAGGCCAAGCCGCTGTTCATCCCGGACGGCGGGTACCGGCGCCTGCCCGAGCCTCCCGGCACCTTCCGGGACGGACTCGAGGCGGTGACCGAGCGCGCCTGGTCGGATTGGATGCCACCCCGGTCCGCCCGATTGCACCTCGTGGTCGACGAGTGGGGGCAGGGCACGCTGGCGGCGGCGGATCGTGGCGGTCTGGGCCGGGCAAACCCTGAAGGGCCCGACCGCCTCTTTGTCGGGTGGATCTGGGCACAGCCGTTCCCCGGCACCACCGCCCTGTACGAGTGGTTCGATCTGAAGACCCACTCCGTGGCCTATCGGGTGTCCGACGAGCCCCCGAGGGATTCCAGCGAGGTCGCCCTCGGCTATGTGGCGAAGGAGCCCCTGCCGGGTCGCATCGAGCTCCTGCAGGCGCTCGAAGCGGCCGGCGGCGCGGCGCGCGGGCAGGCGCGCGTGCGCCTCCCCGTCATTGAGGGTGCGCACGCCGGGCTCTACGTGGAACGAGCGAGTGCGCGGTCGCCCGATACCGCCGGAACGCCCGCTCGCCCCCATCTGGGATCACGCCGATGGCCCCTCTACGAGGTGGCCCTCACGGGTGGCATGTTCCGCTACAGCTGCAATCCCGACGCCCCCATGGGATGGGACGCCGCGGCCCGCCCCTTCGCACTCGCCGTCGCGGCCATCGGCGACGCTGCGCCGGGGCGGCCGCTGTCCATGCTGTGCGAGGCCATGCTCGCCGACGGTGGACTGGGTTACGTCAGTGGCACCGAGATGTCCACGGCGGGCGCGACGGTGACGCCCCTCCACAATCTCGGCTCACTCTCCGGGCCCAATCCGGCGGAGGCCCCCCTTGTCCGTCTGCATCCCGCGAAGGCGCGGCCAGAGGGCTCCATGGGGCATCGCCTTGCCATCGACTGGCAACCACTGATGTCCGACGGCTATGTGACCGAGGGCGTAGTCGGCTATGCCACACGGGTGGATGGGTCGGAGGGCCCGCTCTACCGTTGGTGGGACGCCACCAAGAAGACGTGGCAGATCTCCCTAGGAGAGGACGCGCGGCGCCGGCTGGACTATCTCGAATTCAGAGGGACGCTCGGGACGGCCTACGAGCCGGGCACTCCGGGCACGGAGTTGGTGGACCTGTTCGAGATGCGACGCGGGCGTACCATCGCCTACGCCACGGCGACCGAGCCCCTCACCTCCCGCGGCTTTGGCGCGGGACGGATCATCGCGCGGATCCTCCGGGAATACGCGCCGGGGTCAGTTCCGCTCCTTGCAATGTCGTCGGAGGACGAGAAGCGATGGCTGCTCACCACCTGCTCGAGGGAGGGAGTGCAAGCTGGGTTGACGCGCGCCGACGCCGTCGGCTTCATCGGTGCCGCCGTTCCGGCTCCGGTCATGGACGAGATCGCATCGGCCGTCCCCGACTGGGCCGTCCTGGTCGACGAGCGCGATGGGCGCGGGAATGTGCTGCGCGGCTACGTGCTCCGGGACCCGGTGCCCGGTGCGGTGCCGCTGTGGTGCCTGCGGCGGGCCGACGGCCTGCGCGTTTCGGTGGGCGATGCCCCGGGCGCCGGGGCGGAGCGGCTGGGCTTCGTTCTCGGTGGGATCACGCCGTTCAGCCATCCCGTCTTCGCCGTCGGTCCGGCCGGCGACCCCGGTTCCCTTGTGACATCGGAGCTCTCCGTCGCCGGAGGCGAGCCGGTTCGAGACGTGGTGTGCTTCCTCCCCGGGCCCCTGTCCATTGCCCCGGACCAGTCCGCCGGCGGCGGGCGCAGCCTGCGCGCGATGGCCAAGTCGATGGCCACCGCACCGCTGGTGCGAAGGCTCGGCATCACCCGCCATGTGCCTCCGGTGCTGCGTCGCAGCTTCCGCCGGTTCGTACGCTGACGGGCGCCCCGATGTGGGCGAAGGCCGGCGAAGCCGTCCGTTATAGTTGCAATTCCTTCGCCTGCTCCCGATCGGAGTGACACCCGTTGGCTTTTGTCTACGACACGACCGTTGATCCGGAGGCCGAGAACAACACGCACGCGTACCTCCTGTCCATGGTCGGTTACAACAAGTCCGTCCTCGAATTGGGCTGCGCAACCGGGTACCTCTCCAGGGCGATGGCCGAGCGAGGCTGTTCCGTCGTGGGTATCGAACTCGACGCCGAGGCGGCGGCCGTGGCCGAGAAATGGGCGGAGCGCGTCATTGTGGGGGACATCGATCGCGGCGAGGTGTGGGGCGACGTCGCAGACGCGTCATTCGATGTGGTGCTTTGCGGGGACGTGCTCGAACACCTGCGCGATCCACTCTCGGCGCTGAGATCGGCGGTGCACAAGCTCAAGCCGTCGGGCATCGTCGTGACCTCCTTGCCCAACATCGCGCACGGCGACGTGCGTCTCGCGCTGTTGGCCGGATCGTTCCGCTATCGGGACGTCGGGCTGCTGGACCGGACCCACCTCCGTTTCTTCACCCTGGAGAGCGTGCGGGAGCTCCTCCGTGACGCCGGGCTCTTACCGGTGGAGACGAGGCGGATAGTTGTGCCGCTCTTTCACTCCGAGCTCGACGTGGAGCGCGCGGACGTGCCCCAACCGGTCATCGACGCGATCCTGACGGACCCCGAAGCGGAGTCCTACCAGTTCGTGATGAAGTCGGTACGCGACGATGGCGCACAGGTCGTGGCCGATCTGACCAACCGGATCAACGAGCTCGCTGATCACGTCCACCACGAGCAGGTGCGCGAGACCCTTCTGCGCCGGGAAGTCGCCGAGGCAACCCAGCGTCACGACCAAATGGCAGCGGAGAACGCCGCCTTGGTCCAAGAGCGCGCTTCTCTGATCGATCAGGTGACGAGCCTGCACCGCCACATTGGTGCACTGGACGGCCACGTCGCCGGCTTGGACCAGATCATCGCCCGGCTCAATCAAGGGCTGGCCGAGAGTGCGCAGCGCGCCGGCACCACGCCCCCGGGTGCCCGGCCACAGCCGCTCGCCACCGTTGCCCGCCGGGCGTACCGAGCGGCACGGAGGGCATTCACCCGGGCGGGGCCGGACGGACGCTGATGGTGTCTCCTGACGGTTCGGCCACCACCGCGGGAACGGATCAGGCGCCCCGCGTCGTGGCGCTCTACCAGCCCCGGTTCCACCAGCTGCCCGAGCACGACGCGTGGTACGGGGACGGCTTCAGCGAGTGGGGGCTGGTGGCGGGAGCGCAGCACGTCACCCCTGGCCATGGCCCGCCCCGGCTTCCCGGCGAGCTGGGGTTTTACGACCTGCGTGTCCCACAGACGCGCCTGGCTCAGGCCCGCCTCGCGCGCCAGCACGGCGTACATGGCTTCCTCTACTCGCACTACTGGTTCGGTGGGCGCGAGCTGTTCGAGCGACCCGCGGACGAGGTGCTGCGCTCCGGGTCGCCGGCCTTCCCCTTCGCACTCTGGTGGTGCAACGAGAGTCTGCGCCGGACGACGGGTGAGCTGCTCGTGGAGCAGACCTTCGACGAGGATGACGACATCGCCCATATCGACCGGTTGATGGAGTACTTCAAGGATCCCCGCTACATCCGGCTCGGTGATCGTCCGCTCCTCGTTGTCTCCTCGGTCGATCGGCTTCCTGATGCCGTGCGCACCGCCGCCGCCTGGCGGGAACGGTGCGCCGAGGTGGGGGTGGGCGCGCCGTGGCTGGTGCTGTGCGAATCCGACGTGTCGCCGGGTGATCCGTCGGCGTGGGGATTCGATGCCAGCATGGAGATGACCCTGCCGCGCGGCGCCGACCGTCTCGCTTCGGCGATGCAGCTGCCCGGATTGGCATCCGCCACCACGGTGGTCGAATACCAGGACCTTGTGACGACCTCGTTGGGGCGTCCGGACCCCGCGTGGATCAGGTACCCGTGCGTCGCCACAGGGTGGGACAGCGCGCCGCGGCACCCCGCCGGGGGGGCGCTCATGGCGCGCGACGCCACCCCGGAACGCTACGGGCAGTGGCTGGGCGCGGCGCTGAGCCGCCAGGCCGCCGTCCGTGGTGGCGCGGGCCTTGTCTTCGTGAACGCCTGGAACGACTGGGCCAACGGCGCCCATCTCGAGCCGGACACGCACCACGGTCGTCGCTATCTCGAAGTCACGAGAGAGGTCGTGGAGCGGGTCGTGGGAATCGATCCACACCCCGACGAGGCCGCCGAGGACGGAGCCGAGGCGGCGACGCCCTCCGACGCCCTGTACCCGGACCTCGCCCGCCGTCATGCCGCGTTGCAATCGACCACGAGCGGGTTGCTCGCCCACGCCGAGCGCCGGCTCCAGCGCGCCGAGGCTGGGTTCGCGGCGGACCTGGCGACGGCGCGCGACGAGGCGCGCCGGCTGGCGGCGCTGAATGCCTCGCTCGAAGAGCAGGTCAAGGCCCAGGCGGCGCAGGCCGACGAGCTGCGGATGCTCCTCGAGGAGCGGCCACTGCGGCCCGCTGTGCAGCGCAGTGACGACGAAGGGGCCGGGGGGCACCGGGTCGAGCCGGGTGGACCCGGAGCGTCGCGGTACCTCGAGTTGTTGAAGGCCAGCCTCACCAGGATCCTGTTCCTGAACGACGCCCCGGGCCGCGACATCGTGGACCTGGCCCAGCAGCGCGCCGTGCGGATGATCGGGAAGGACTGGCCCGAGGACGCCGAGACGATGATCGGCATCCTCCGCCTCGACTGCATCCAGTCCTGTGTCGAGACGGTCCTGCGTGATCAGGTAGCGGGCGACCTCTTGGAGGCCGGCGTCTGGCGCGGGGGCGCCACCATCTTCATGAAGGGCATCCTGGCCGCCCACGGGGTGACGGACCGTCGCGTCTGGGTGGCCGATTCCTTCCAGGGTCTTCCCCCGCCCGATGGGGTCAACTTCCCCCAGGACATCCCCGAGGACCTGTCGAGTTTCGACGAGCTGGCGGTCAGCCTGCATCAGGTGAAGGCCAACTTTGCCCGCTACGACCTGCTCGACGACAGCGTCGAATTCGTCGAGGGATGGTTCAAGGACACCCTGCCGGCGGTGCCGGTCGACGCGCTGGCGGTTCTCAGGCTGGACGGCGACTACTACGAGTCGACGATCCAGATCCTCGAGTCGCTCTACCACAAGGTGTCGCCCGGCGGCTTCGTCATCGTGGACGACTACGGCTGCATCGAGGCCTGCCGCCAGGCCGTCACCGATTTCCGCCAGGCCAACGGGATAGACGATGAGATCGTCCCCGTGGACTGGACCGGTGTGTACTGGCGACGCGCGCTGACGTGAGGGGGCTGCCCTACAGGGCCGGTGCGAGGCCCAACTGCCGCGCCACCTGGTCGACGAAGGCGACCGGGTCCCCGTAGCGGGCATCGGCGTAGATGCGGCCGCGGCGCGCCGCCCCCGCGCGCATCTCATCGTCCCCGAGCGTCTCGACGGCGCGGAGGAGATCCGAGAACCCCCGGTAGCTCATCCCCCCTCCGGCGTCCGCATGAGGGCAGGCGGCGCTTACCGACGGCACGACGATCGGGGTGCCGAAGCGCAGCGACTCGACGCACTCGCGGGCCACGATCTCTCCCGGAGCGAGATCGATGGTCATCTTGGCGTGGGCCAGGAGGCGCCAGAGGTCGGTGCGGGTGTCGACGTTCACCTCGCCCCGCAGGGCCCGCCCGCGCCACACGGCGGCCGAGCCGTTCTCTATGACCACGACATCAGCGGCGGGGAAGCGGGCCGTGAGCCAGGCAGCCATCTCGGTGGGCGGCCGGGGCTCCGGCGCGCCGGCACGATCCGAGAGGACGAGCAGATAGCCGGTGAACCCCAGCCCGTTGAAGCGGTGTTGGGCGGCGAGAGGATTGACCGGGATGTGCACGCCGATGACCTCCGCCGGCTTCCCCTCGGGTGCGCCGGAAAAGCGCAGGGGGCGCACTCCCGGCGCAGCGGGTCGGCCGGCCACGGCAGCGACAGCCCGCCCCGGAGCCAGCTCTTTGGCCAGGCGCAGCGTGGCGGCGTCGGCCTCGTCGACGATGACGGTGGGCGCGCCGCGAAGTTGTGCCGGCCGGACCGCGTGCCCCGCGGCCGGCCACTCGCCGGGGCCGCTCCACCCCGCCCCGGCGAGGTCGAAGGCGCCGTCCGGCGTGATGGAGCCGGCGGGGGAGGGGACGACGACAACCACCTCGCTGTGGCGTGATGCCGCACCGGCCAGCGATCGGGTGACAAAGGCGAGCTCCGAATCGGCGGATGTCCAGGAGCGGCTGCAGATCAGTGTCTGTCGGGGCTCATCCATCATCGGCGGGCGGGCGGGCGCGGCTGGCCACCCGGGCCAGCTCGGCGCGCATCCTTGTCAGCTCCTCGCCGTAAATGGTGGCCATGTCGTCAATGCTGACCTGCTGGCTCGTGAGTCGTTCCAATAGTTCGTCACAGCGGGCCGCCACGGCGTCGACGGCTCGGATGAGATTGGCCATCACCTCGCGATCGGGCCGCCCGAGGCCGCGGTCGGCGAGGGAACGAGCCTTGCGGCCCACCCTCCGCCAGGCCGAGGTCTCCGGCACGGCTTCGGATGCCGCCATCCGCCCCCATGCCGCATGCAGCGATGCGACGTGTTCACTGCCCCGCACCGGAGGCAGCGGGTCCGTCACGTCGGTGGGGCGATCGAACATGGCGGGAGGTGGTTCGTCACCCGGCGCGCCGGGTTTCATTGCGGGGACAGGCTCGCGTGCCATTGTCGCCACCACTCCTCCTCTTCGGGACCACGCAGCGCGCACGACGAGTCTACCCGCGTCAAATTGGGGTTGAGATAGGGATCACGCGCCACGATGGAGTCCTTCCACCGGTCGATGAAGCGCACGATGTCCTTGACATCTCCGGCCGTGCCCCGGCTCGGTGACTCGTGGTGCACCAACTCGGCCTCCCGCTCGTAGATCACGCGCAGGCCGCGGCGCTGGCCGCGTAGGCAATAGTCGATGTCGTTGAGATCGATGCCGAGCGTGACATCGAACCCGGACAGGGACTCGAAGACGTCGCGCCGGGTGGCCAGGCACGCGCCGGTGACGGCCGCGCACTCGCGGGTGCAGACGGCCATGTTGAGGTACCCCGGTTGGTGCTGGTCCAGGCGGATGAGAACGTGTCCTGCGGCTCCGCCCAGGCCGATCACCACACCGCAGTGCTGCAGGCGCCCATCGGGGTAGAGGAGCCGGGCGCCGACGGCACCCACGTCGGCGCGCATGGCTTGGGCCACCAGGCGATCGAGCCAACCGTGTTGCACGGCCTCTATGTCGTTGTTGAGGAAGACGAGCACGTCACCCGATGCATCCCGGGCCGCCACGTTGTTCAGCTCGGCCCAGTTGAACGGCCGGGCGTCGGCCAGCACGGTGGTGTCGTCTCTCTGGGCCAGGCGCTCCACCAGGGTGGCTGTCTCGGGCTGTACGGACCCGTTGTCGATCAGGATGAGCTCGGGATGGATGCCTGCCGCCGTGGTGTCGATCGACGCGATGCAGGCGCGGAGGAACTTTGGTTCGTCCCGAAACGGAATGATGATGCTCGCCGTCGTCCCCACCGGGACGCTCCGCCGGACGCGGCAAGTGCCCGGCGTCTCACCGGCCGCGACGTCAGCGGCTTCGTTCCGCCGGGCCAATGCGGCAATGACCTGGCCCGTGTCGGCACCATGGGGACCGAGCGGTGCGATCAGGCGATGGCAAAGGACTTCGGGTATGTGCACGACCCGTTCCGCCGCCGCGCATCCTCGGAGTGCCACGTCGTGCTCGAGCAGATCGGGGGTGCCGAGAGATGCCGCCAGGAGTTGCGCGATGTCGGCGCCCAGGGCCAACGGTCGCCCGGTATAGCCAGAGGTGAGAAGGAAGTCCGGTGAGTAGTCCGGCTTGAGGCGGGGCGCCGTGTGGTCGCCGCCGGCGTCCCTGCAGTCCTCGTCGGCATAGGCGACCACGCGGGGAGAGACGGCGTTTGCGAGTTGTGCCACCGCGTCGGGGGCCCAGACGTCGCCGGGGAAGAGCAGCGCGACATCGGAGGCGCCGGCGCCCCGCAGCCCATGGCGGAGCATTTCCGCCGGGTGCAGATCCGTCACGTACACGACCCGGACCCGCTGGCTCGTACGCTGCAGCCCGGAGACGGCGACAAGCGCCGTAAAGGATGTCTGCCAGGCAGCGGAAGCCACCACGGTGAGCGTCCAGTGCGGGGTCGTTTGCTGCTGCAGCGCATGAAGGGTCTGTACGGTCTCGGGCGGTGGCTCTCCGGCGATGACCATGACGAGGTGGAGTGGATGGGCCTGCGCTCGGCCGACGAAATCCCGGCTCCGCCTCGCCTCGCGGAGCCGCACCCAATCCGAATACGGGCCAGGATCCTGTGCCACGTCGGGACGGGGGGGAGGAGGGGTCCGGTGCGCGAAGAGAACCCGTTCCACGCTGGCAATCTACCGGACGGTGCGAATTGCGCCCGGCGCGTTGGCGCCGGTGAGCACGGACCTGCCACGATGCGCCGATGCCGATATCCGACCGCCTTCTCATGGGCCCGGGTCCTTGCAATCCCTATCCCGAGGTGGCCGAGGCGTTGGCCGGGCCGGTGCTGGGGCACCTTGATCCCGACTTCCTCGCCGTGCTCGATGACACCAACCAGCGACTGCGGCAGGTCTTCGCCACGGCCAACGCGCTGACCCTGCCGGTGAGTGGAACCGGCTCCGCAGGCATGGAAGCATCGTTCGTGAACTTCGTGCGGGCCGGCGATCCCGTCGTCATCGGGGTCAACGGAGTGTTCGGGGAGCGGATGTGCGAGGTGGCGGACCGCGTGGGGGCACAGGTGATCAGGGTGGATGCACCGTGGGGGATGTCGATCGATCCCGAGGCCCTCCTCTCCGCACATCCCTCTCCGTCCATCATTGCCGTGGTGCACGCCGAAACCTCCACCGGCGTTCGCAACGATGTCGCGCCGCTCGGGGCGGGCAAGGGGGAGGCGCTCCTCTTGGTGGACATGGTGACGTCGCTTGGTGGCATCGAGGTGGCGGTTGACGATTGGAAGGTGGACATCGCCTATAGCGGCACGCAGAAGTGCCTGGGTGTCCCGCCCGGCTTGGCGCCGCTGACCGTCTCGCTGCGCGCCCGCGAGCGGATGGTGGCGCGTCCGCTGAGCTGGTACCTGGACCTCAATCTTTTGTCGCGCTATGTCCAGGAGGGATCCGAAGGCACCCGGGTGTACCACCACACTGCTCCGGTGACCATGATCGCAGCGCTCCACGCCGGGCTGGGCGCCGTTCTCGACGAAGGGATCGAGGCGGCGCGGATCCGCCACGCGGAGTGTGGCCGGCACCTGCAGGACGGCCTCGAGGCGTTGGGCCTCACCCTGTTCGCCGACGCGGCACACCGCCTACCCCAGCTCACGACGGTTGAGGTCCCCGACTCGTTGCCTTCGGGGATGAGCGAGGCGGACTGCCGCCGGCTGCTCCTGACCCGTTACGGCATTGAAATTGGTGCCGGGGCGGGCAAGTTGGCGGGCAAAGTATGGCGGATCGGTTGTATGGGGCACACGGCGCGTCCACGAAATGTCGTGACGCTCCTCGGTGCGCTGAAGGAGGTGCTCGACCGATGAGTGCGGCAAGGTCAGTACGCAATCCTCCACTGCAACTGCACGGGCGGCGGGTCATGTTACGGCCACTGACCGAGAACGATTTCGACGAGTGGCACGAAGTGCGGACGCGGTGCGGTGCGTGGTTGCTGCGCTGGGAACCGCGCCCTAAGGGTGCGCCAGTGCCCTCCGAGGACCGGTCAAGCTTCGCCGCGCGCTGCGGCATTCGCGAGCGCGAGCGGCATCTCGGGAGCGGGTACGGATTCGGCATCTTCGTGGGCGAGCGCTTTGCCGGTGAGGTCACGCTCTCATCAATTCAGAGGGGGCCGTTCCAGAGCGCCTTCATCGGCTACTGGATCGACGAGGCCTTGGCCGGACGGGGCTTCGTGCCCGAGGCGGTGGTGGTGACACTCCAATTCGCCTTCGAGGCGATCTCGCTGCACCGAGTCGAGATATCGATCATCCCGAGGAACACGGCCAGCCGCCGCGTCGTGGAGAAGCTCGGCATCCGGCAGGAGGGAATCGCCGAGCGATTCCTCGAGATCGACGGCGTGTGGGAGGACCACGTGCGCTATGGCATCACTTCGGAGGAGTGGGCGTTGCGCGAACTCGAGCTTTCCGGGGACTGGCTGTCACCGTGATCCTTTAGCGGTCCGGCGAGCCGACTACCGAAGGTGAGTGCCGGAAGAATTGCTCGACATCGTGCTCGTAGGTGTACGACGAGGGAGCCCTTCCCACGCTGCGGCGCAGGCGGACGGCGCGAATGAAGGCGTGCACCGCGCCCGCACTGGTGGCCTCGTACTCGAAGCCGGTGGCGGTCAGGCGGCGCGTGTCGACGCCCCGTCCGTAGCGCAAGAGGTCCACCAGTTCGGGGGGAAGGTCGAACAGGCGCGCCAGCGGCCGTAACTTCAAGGGGCTGTAGGGGGACAGCGGGACGAGGCGCGTGCCGCAGATTGCGGCCACCTCGCTCCAGGGCAGACGGCCGGCACCGGCCACGTTGTAGAGGCCCGGTACGCCACCTCGGGTCACGTGGAGCAGGGCACGCACGACGTCGCCCTCGGCCACGAACTGCAAAAGGGGGTCGAACCCGAAGATCGATGGGCCGATCGGTCGCGAGAGGTTGCGGCTGATGGCGGTGGTCAGATGGGGTCCGAGCACATTGGCAAAGCGCAACACCGTGACCAACGTGGAGGGGTTGTCCTCGGAGAAGTCCCGCACCATGCCCTCGGCTTCCAACAGGGCACGCTCGATCCGATGTGTCGCCGGACCTGATCGAGGGGTGTTCTCTTCGAACGTGCTGGGATCGCGCGCCGAGGAGCCGTAGACGAGAGTAGAGGACTTCACGACGATATGGCGTACCGAAGAGCCGCTCGCCCCGGCGGCGGCGAGCAGGTTCATCGTCCCGATCACATTCGTCTCGTGTAGGGCCCGTTGTGAGAGGCCGTCGGTGACCAGGAACGTATGGAGGATGATGTCGACCTGCGTCGCTCTCACGATGCGGTGGAGGATCGAGTAGTTCTGGTCCGCCTGCACGAATTCGGCGCGCTCGAAGGGGACCGAGGGGGCATGGGCGCCCATCCCCAGGATCACGTCCATGCTGGGGTCCGACTCGAGCGCCTGGATCATCCGTCCGCCCCAGAAGGTGTCGGCGCCCGTGACGAGCACGCGGTGTGCCACCGGGGAGATCCTCAGCCGAACCACACGCTGCGGCGGTCTCGCAGCATGTCGTAGACGGATTCTTGTATCAGGCCGCGGATGCGCTCGGCCTCTTCCATGACCCGGCTCTTGGAGTAGCGCTCCTGGTCCGGCGGTACGTCGAAATGGATGGGGTCGAGCACCCGGAGCTTGAACTTGGCCGGGAAGGGCACCACGATGCCGAGGGGGCCCAGGGCCAAGAGATTGGCGGTGACGGGGAAATAGGGGATACCGAGCGCCCTCGCCAAGGTCGGCAGCCGGAACACCACCGGCATGGCCTCTTCGGACCCGATCACCGCCACGGGGATGACCGGGACTCCGGCCCGCATGGCTATCTCGACGAATCCGCCGCGCCCGAAGCGCCGTAGCTGGTAGCGGTCGGTGAACGACTTGGACGGGCCCTTGGTGCCCTCCGGGAAATCGAGAACCAGCTGTCCCTGCTCCTTGAGCAGGCGGTAGGCGTTGGCCGGTCGGGCCGAGACGCCCCCGCCCCGGGCCCAGAGGGTGCCCACAACAGGGACCGTGCGGAAGAAATAGTCGGCCAGGCCGTAGACGGGCCGGCCCAGCTCCTTCTCTATCCCGTGCATGATCACCGGTGCGTCGGAGGGGATGGCCCCCGCGTGGTTGGGCACCAGCAGTGCGCCGCCCACCGCCGGAATCTTTTCCAGCCCTTCCCACTCGACGCGGAACCATCGCGAGTAGACGGGCTCGTAGAGGGTGCGGGTCAGGGCGCGGAAGCGCTCGGAACGTCCCCATTCATCGACATCGGACAAGCGGGTGCCTACGTCCGGATCGGGGGAGTCGGGCGGGATGCGGATGGGTACGACGGCCGTGGAGCGCTTCGTCGCCGTAGCCACCGTGTGCCCGTCCGTCACCGCCCCATCGTAGCGAGCGTCAGTCGCGCAGTCTCTTCCCGGCAATGCTCGGAGTCGGGCAGGGCACGATCCCCGCCGGAGGGCTGTCCCCGCTCGTCGACAGCGGCGCCAGCGTGCACAGCTGCGCCACCGTCGTGGTCGTGCGCTCAATCGCCGCACCCGAGCACAGGGTGCCGATCCGCATGGCCACCATCTCGATCTCGGGCTCGGTCGTGAGAGGGCAGAGCACCCGAAACCGCTCGCCACCACCGAGGATGGTCAGTCCCGGAGCCAGCCCGCTGCGGAGCGCCGGGAGGGCCGCGATGTCGTCACTTCCGTTGCCGCCGGCGGGCAGCTTCACCGCCAACGTGGGGACCGGTGGGCCAGCGTTCTCGCTGCGGCCGGCGCGGTACACATCCCGGGCCATGGAGCGCGCGTCGGTCCATGGCCGGATACGGCTCCCCTTGACCCGCAGCCACTGCACCGGGATCTCGGCGATGGGAAGACCGAATCGCCGAGCCAGGGACAGTATCTCGACATCGAAGGCGAACCGCTCGGTGACCGAGCAGTGAAACAGGAGCTTGGCGGCCGGCGCCCTGAACGCTTTGAACCCGCACTGGGTGTCGGCGAGCGAAACGTGGGTGAGGGCGTTGACCAATTGATTGAAGGCGCGGTTCATGATGGAACGTTTGAGGCTGGTGCGATCCACCGAGGAACCCGTCGCAGCGCGTGCCCCGATGGCCAAGTCGTAGCGCGCCAGGGCGTCGACGAACTGTGGCGTCTGCGCCGGGTCGATGGCCATGTCCGCGTCGGCGAAGGCGATGAGGGGAGCGGCAGCCACGGCGACGCCGGCGCGCACCGCACCACCCTTGCCACGATTCTCGGGCAGCCGGACATGGCGCACGTGCGGAAAGGAGGCGAAGAGCGCCCGGGCCACGGTCGTCGTGTCATCCGCACTGCCGTCGTCGACAACCACGAACTCCGTGGAGCCAGGAGCGACGGCACCGGCTTCGATGGCGGTGCGCAGGCGGCGCACGCCCTCTTGGAATCGCGACGCTTCGTTGTAGGCGGGTATGACCAGGGAGAGCGAGACAGCGCCGTCACCAATTACGGGCACGGACGGACCCTCAGCCTCCTCGTTCCCGGTCATGTGCCTATTCTCCACCTGATGTCGGCGCCGGACGAGTCGGGTCGCCGGCGCCAACCGATGGGCTAGGGCCGACCGGCCCCGATGAGCCCCTCGGTGAAGATGGGCGAGTACGAGACCGTTGCCCCGGTAAAGGGTGCCTGAATGACGGTGTCGGTGCCGTAGGGGCCTGAGCCGACGTACATGACCACGTGGTCGACCTGGTCATCATTGTCGAGGTTGTAATAAAAGAGGAGGTCACCGGGCTCGAGAGCGCTGAGCGCGACATGGGTGAGGTAGGGCCACTGTGTCTCGGTCGTCCTCGGGATGGACACTCCCGCCTGGTCCCAGGCCCACTGGACGAGGCCGGAGCAGTCGAAGCCCTCCGCAGGGCTGGCCCCACCGAAGACATACGGCACGCCGAGCTGGGATTCCGCTGCAGTGACGACCGCCATCTGTGCCGCGGTGCCCGCACCGGTACCGCCGACAGGCCCCGAGTCCGACCCGGTCGGGGAGGCGCCGGAGGAGCTGGCCGCCTGATTGGCCGCGGTGGTCGCGGCGGCGCCGCTGGCGTTTCCGCCGACAGTCTGGGCCACGGTGGCAGCCGCTTGGGATGCCGCCGCCGCCCGCTGTGCCTCGGCGGAGGTGGCCGCCTGGGCCGCCGCAACCGCCTCCTGCTGCGCCTCTTCGACCGCGGCCTGGGCCACCTGTTGGGCCAACTGCCCTTGGACCTGGCTCAGCGTTGCCTGGGTGGCCGAAGCCTCTTGCTGGTTGGCCGCAGCCAGCGTCTTGGCTTGACCGGCCTCGGCCTGCGCCTGGCTGGCGAGTGTCTCCTCCTGCGTCTTCTGGCGGACGAGGCGCGCGTGCGTGGCCTGGAGCGCAGTGCGCGCCTGATCGAGGTTGCCCACTATCTGCTCGGCGTACTGGTTGCGGGCCGCTCCCAGGGTGGCTGATGAGGAGAAGAGCGAGGCGAAGTTCGATTGTGGTGTGCCGTAGATGTACGCCTTGATGGCATCGTTGGCCAGTCGCTTCCGGTCGACCGCCACCGCCGCTTTGGTCTTGACGATCGTGGAATCGATCGCTTGCAGTGCGTCCTGCGCGTTCTGAAGGTTCTGGACAGCGGTGTCGTAACGATTGTCGAGAACCGAGGTCTGCTGCTCTTCCTGGCTCAGTTGGGTCTCAATCGTCGTGACCTGTGACTGGGCGGCATTGATCTGCGACTGATTCGGCGCTGGGCCCGGAATTGTGGTCGGCGTCGAGTCGGTGACGGCGCCGGCGGCGGACGCGCTGAAACCAGCGAGCCCCATGAGGGACACGACGAGCACGGCACGCGTGATGAGTGCGCGTCGACGCCGGCGTCCAGTGTTCCGACAATCCACTGATGCCACACTGAAACAGTAACCCTTCAACCCATGTGCAGCATGCCCGTGACGGCCTTGAAACGGTTGCAACACGGTTGCGATGCGGACCAATCGCGGCGTGAACACATTGGGTTGTGGTTGACCCGAAGGAGAACGCTTCATATGGTGCCCCCATGCAAGGGATCGTCACCGTCGCCGGCGGGCGTGTCCGAGGAGTGCGGCGGGGCGACCTCTGGACCTTTTCGGGCATCCCGTACGCGCGGTCGCCCGCAGGGGAACTCAGATGGCGACCGCCGCAACCTCCCTTGCCATGGGAAGGCGTGCACGAGGCATCGTCATTCGGGCCCATCGCCCCCCAGGCGGTGGCACAACCCGGCGTCACCAGTCCGGCCGATCCCTCTGCCAGTGCAATGCAGAGCGAGGACTGCCTCACGCTCAACATCTGGACGCCCGAGCTCCCCGAGGATCCGACCGACCGACCCGGATCGGGCCGGCCCGTGATGGTGTGGATCCACGGCGGAGGGTTCACCTCGGGCGCCGGTTCGGTATTCCTCTACCGAGGCGACCACTTCGCGCGCAACGGTGACCTCGTGGTCGTCACCATCAACTACCGCCTGGGTGCCCTGGGATTCCTCGGCACCCGCGCACTGGGTGACCCTGATGGCTTCATTGGCAACTGGGGCCTGCATGATCAAGTGGCTGCCTTGCGCTGGGTGCGTGACCACATCGCACAGTTCGGAGGGGACGCGCACAACGTCACCGTCTTCGGTGAATCTGCCGGGGGCTTCAGTGTGGCGACCCTGATGGGCACGCCGGCCGGTGCCGGCCTCTTCCGGAGGGCGATTGTGCAAAGTGGCGGGGTCCATGTGCACTCCATATTCGAGGCGGAACGCGTGGCCGGGCGGCTGGCGTCGGCGCTGGGATTGGCGAGCTGCAGCCGTGAGTCCCTACTCTCGGTGCCTTTCGTCGAGCTGGTGGCGGCCACCGAGGTCATCGCCAGGGACCGACCCGATGCCGGCCTCATCCCCTTGGCGTACCTCCCTGTCGTCGACGGCCGCTTCCTGCCGACGCACCCGCTGCAGGCGGTCGAACGGGGAGCGGCCGCAGATGTGGACCTGCTCATCGGCACCAACCGTGACGAGCTCACGCTCTTCGGGCTCGGTCGACCCGAGATGTCGGCGCTCGACGAGCCCGGAGTGATCCGGTGGGCCGCCCATGCCGCACCCGACGTGCCGAGCGAGCAGCTCATTGCGGCATATCGCCGCATCCGGCTGGGCCGCGCCGAGACGGTGGATCCCCACGCCCTCCTGGTGGCGATCGGATCCGACGGCGTCTTCCGTTGGCCCAGCCTCCAGCTCGCCGCGGCGCACGGCGCGCACGGCCGTCGTCCCTACGTCTACCTCTTCGAGTGGGAGTCACCCGCCTTCGGCGGGGTGTTGGGCGCAAGCCACGCGCTGGAATTGCCCTTCGTCTTCGGCGTCGTGCACGTCCCGGCCGTGCAATTCTTCACCGGCGCCGGGGACGCGGCGGACGAGCTCTCCCAACGGATGCAACGAGCCTGGACCGCCTTCGCCCACACAGGGGACCCCGCGCACGCCGGGTTGGGCGAGTGGCCCACGTGGGATCCGCGCACGAGGTCGACCATGATCTTCGGTCCCCAGACCGGCAAGGTCGACCGTCCGAGGGATTCGGAGCTCTCCGTCTGGGAGCGCTACCGCCCGCTTCTCGCCGGCCGGCCGGACTGATCGGCGCCCCGCGTCACGGTCGCTGGCAGAAGATGTGCCAGCCGGCGGCACCCCAGGCGGCGACGATCATGAAACGGGAGAGCCACGATGCGAGCAACCATCGCAGCACACGTCTCGGACCGATCAATTTCGGCGAGGCAAGCAACACGACCGCAAGCCATGCCGCGCTCGCCCCGGCGAGCGCGGCCCACACGAGCGCGCCGGGGACGATGGCCAGCAAGGTCACTTGGCCCTCTCGCGTCGCCACGCGCCAACCAGGTACGACCCGCAGCCGAGCCACAGCGCGAAGAAGAGCCCACGACCGATCCGGTAGCGGGTCACATGCCCGACGTAGTAGCTCAGCGTGGGTAGGGCATGGGACTGGACGGCGAAGCTCACCACATCCCACGAGACCACGCCGGCGATGAGGACGCTCCACACGACGGCCGAGAGCACGACCGGCCGCGGCAGCGCGCGCCAGGCCCTGATGGTTTTGGCACTCCCAGCCGCCCAGTCGCGCGCCCTCTCGCGTTGACGGCCGCGCCCGAGGAGGATCATCGCAACGACAGCGCTGACCGCGACCAGTGCCACGATCCAGTGCGATGCCGGCGCATCACGAGACAAGTTCGCCTGCCAGACCGACAGCGCGATTCCGAGCGGCGCGACCAGGGCAAGGTACAAGAGGAGTTCGCTCTTCCTTCGCCATGATGGACGAGTGTCGAAGGCGGTCTGCTGCCTGCGGGAGCTAAGTACGGATGCAGATTACCAACGGCCCGGCAGTCGGGTCCGCAGCGGGCGGCTTATGATCGATGCGCACGCACGACGACAACTCGGGGGCGTAGCCCAATTGGCAGAGGCAGGGCGCTTAAACCGCCTCCAGTGAGGGTTCGAATCCCTCCGTCCCCACCCCTTGCGGTTGACCCCGTTGGGTGGACCGCTTTTGCTTGACCCGCCTCCGGTCCGGAGGCGGGCAGAACAGATATTTCCGAACCAACCTGCGTGTCGCAGCCCGCCGCCCAGAACGCTGATCTTGTGTCGGCTCCCTAAGCTTCCGGGCGAGGAGTTCGCACGGAACCAGCATCACAGCCAACTTGTCCGTCAAAATCAGCGGAAGCCCAAAATGCCTTGCGGCGGCCTGTACCGTGTTGGAAATCAAGCCGTGCCTCCGACTCGACAAGGACAAAGTTCGCCAGCCATGAGAATTCGGGCGTTAAAGAGCCACTGGGACAGATTGGGTAAGTCAGACCCCCTATGGGCGGTACTTACCCAAGACGAGTTCAAAGGTGGCAAGAATCTCGAAAAGTTCCTGGAAAGTGGCGTCAGCGACATCGACGCCATGATGGCGCTCCTGCAAGGCATGGATCTCGGTGAACCCGGTAGTCGCAACCGGGCGCTCGATTTCGGGTGTGGGGTCGGGCGTGGCACCCTCGCTCTCAAACGGTATTACGCAGCGGTCGTCGGGATCGACATTGCTCCATTGATGATTGAACGTGCCCGTCACCTCTCGCAAGACACATCCGGTGTCGAGTACATCATCAATGACCAACCCGACCTGCGTCTGCTCGATGATGAGAGCTTCGACCTGGTCTATAGCAACATTGTGATGCAGCACATGGAACCCGTTTTGAGCACCCGATACCTAAGGGAGTTAGTGCGGGTCACTCGACAAGGAGGTGCATTGGTCTTTCAGTTGCCGAGCAAAACGCCGGCACCGACCTCTCACTCGCGACTCGCCTTGGCAAAGCGTCTGCTGCGCGATCACGGGCCAGACGGTGTTGTGCGCGCCTACGACGCCATCAGCAGAATGATCCGCAACGGCAACAGACCGATCATGGAGATGTATGCAGTAGAGCGCTCGAAGGTGGAGGCTCTCCTCCAAGCGGCTGGGGCCAGGGTTGTCGCCACCCTCGAAGATCCGTCGGTCGGGCCGGAATGGGAGAGTTTTCGCTACGTGGTGACGAAGTAGGGCGCGGCGTCCCAGCCGGTCACGTCGCCAAGCTCTACCATCGGTCTTCAGCTTTCACGCATGGAATCATCTTGGCCGTGATCGCCGCATCGGGATTCGTTGTGGCCGATGTCGTCTCCTGGCGCCGGAATCGGTCGAGAACACCGAACTCCAATTGATCGGCCCGCGGCATGCGGCACCTGGACTGAGCTCTGGCTTGGGCACCCATTTCCAGGATCCCGGTGATCCGAACCGGCCCTCCGTCCGTAGTACCTCTACGTTAGGTAAATGCCGGCCAGAACCTGACACGATGAGAGGGCGTGATGGACGTGTGGACACTGCAGCACCACAACTCCGGAGGCCCCGCTATCTGGGGAGACACGAGCCCATGACCATCAGCGAGCTGGGAATCACCCGTCCGCCCGGACCGTCCTCGTCGTCGGAGCCCACTTTGCGCCCGGCAACCCGGATGAGGGCGTGGTTGGCCGTACTGGGGCTGGGAGCGGCGGCAGTGTGGCTCGGCTACGTCGGCCTGCAGGCCCTCGTGGCCGCCGGGGACCTCTCGAGCGCGCTGGCGGCGGCGCGGGACCATTCGGCCGGTCCGGTCCTTATCGTCTTCGTGTCGGTCGTGCTCGTTGCCGAGCGCCTGTGGCCCGCCGTGCCACGGCCGCTCGTGGCTCGGGCCCACCTGGTCGACGCCGCCTATTTCGGCATCTTCGCCGTGATGGTCCTGCCGCTGCTCACCCTGGTGCAGACCGGGCTGGGCGTGGAGGTCGAGGCGCACGCCCGCTTCCTGCTCCTCAGCCACCTGTCGATGGTGCCGCAGCTGGTAGTGATCGCCACCATCCTCGTCGGGATCGATGCCATGAACTGGGCTGCGCACGTGGCCAACCATCGCTCCCTGGCGCTGTGGCGGCTCCATGCCCTCCACCACTCCCAGGAGGACATGAGTGTGCTCACCACCTTTCGCACCCACCCCCTCGTGCACGCGTCCTATCTCCCTGCACTGCTGCCGGTCCTCGTCCTCGGTGCGGGCGGGACCGTCCCCGGCGCCGCCCTCATCGTGTATGCGTGCCTGGTGACCCTGCCCCACGCCAACCTCCGCTGGGCGTTCGGGCCGCTGGGGCGCATCGTGGTGAGCCCCGCCTACCACCGCCTCCACCACATCGCCGTGCCGATCGACTCCCGCGGCTCGGTCAATTTCGGCTTCGTCCTGGTCTGTTGGGACCAGTTGGCGCACCGAGCGATCTTCCCCACCAACGCGGCGCCGTGTCCCACCGGGATTCTGGGTCGACCCGTCCCGCTCGAGCAGGGCGCGGCGCGGCGAGCGGTTCCCCAGGTCGTGCTGGCGCAGTTGGCTCAGCCGTTCCGCCTGCACGCGGAGACGGACGTCTCGTCATGACGTCGCTCGTCCTGCGCGTCCGTCACGCCAGCGATCGGCTCCGGGCCATCCGGGAGGCCCGATCGTCGCGCGATATCGCCCTCCTGGCGGTGCGCATCGGCCTGGCGTGGATCTTCGTCTACCACGGCGCCGCTACCCTGTTCGGCGCCTTCGGCGGGTCTGGCATTCACCCGCAAGCCGTCTACTTCGCCCACGTCGCCCATCTCAGGCCCGGCCCGTTCTTCGCGGTGTTGGGCGGCATCATCGAGTGTTTCGGTGGGGCCGCCGTCGGGATTGGCGTGCTGGGCCGGTTGGCTGCGGCAGGGCTCGTCGGTGACATGGTCATGGCCATGATCACTGTGACGTGGAGCAACGGGATCATCGGGAACGCCAACGGCTCGGGCTACGAGCTCAACATTGCTCTGGCCGCCCTGGCGCTCGTGATCGCCATCATGGGGACCGGCCGATTCTCGCTCGATACGGGGGTGCGCTCTCTCCTGGCCAGTTAGATTCTCGTAACCTGGGTGTCGTGGTACGCACGACGCCTGATGGGCTGACTCCCCTCGTTGTCGGCGTGGCGCCGGCCCGGTGAAGCTGGCCGGCGGGCTGTTGCTGGCGTTGGGCGCTGCGCTTGCCCTCAACGTCGGGTTCTTCGTTCAACACGGAGCGACCCACACCATGCTCTCCCTCTCCCTCCGGCATCCCGTCCGCTCGGTACGCATGTTGGTGACCAACCGGCAGTGGATGTGGGGGTATGCCACCGGATGGGCCGGGTGGGGGCTCTACATCGCGGCGCTCAGCCTGGCACCCCTCTCACTGGTGCAGGCAGTTGCGGCGGGCGGCGTCGGCGTGCTCGCCTTCCTGGCGCATCAATTGGGGACGCCGCTCGGGCGGCGCGAGCGCATCGGTGCGTGGGTAGCCGTCGGAGGCCTCCTCTTGCTCGGTCTCTCCCTGACCGTGCACGTGTCGCCGTCCCGGTCCGCCCACAGCGCGACATTGCTCATTGTGGTGCTGGCCGGAGCAGCGGCCGCCGGGTTGCTCGCCGCCGTCGTGGCGAGAACGGTGCGCCCAGCGGCATCGCTCGGGTGTGCCGCCGGGCTGCTCTTCGGAGTCGGTGATCTGGCCACGAAGGGTGCAGTGAGCGGAAACGGCCCGTTGTTCATCCCTGTGCTCGCCCTCTGCACCGCACTCGGCTTTGTCGTGCTCCAACTGTCCTTCCAGCGCGGGCGGGTGCTCGAGACGGCGGGGCTCTCCACGCTGGTGAACAACATGATCCCGATTGTTGGCGGTCTGCTGATCTTCCACGAAGCCTTGCCCCACGGCCTCCCGGGCGCGGCCCGGTTGGTGAGCTTCGCCGCCGTCGTCGCGGGCGCCGTACTGTTGTCGCGGGCGCCGGAGACACCGGCCACCGAGGCGGGCGATCCGGCGCCCCCCCTCCTCTATGGCGGGAAACATTCTCTCTGACCGCTGCTGCTGCGATCGGTACCTGCACCCGGGTGCGCCGACCGTTCACTGCCATGTCCCCCGCGGCGCGGTCCATCGACGCTGAGCCGTCGCCGCGTTCCTACGCGGCTCCTGAGGTCGAGGTGGCGGTGCTGGGACCGGTGGAGGTTCGGGGTGCCAGCCGGCCCTTTTGCCGGGCGGCGGCGAAAGAGTTGGTCGTCTACCTGGCGCTCCATCGCGCCGGCGCGCGCAACGATGTCTGGGCCGCCGCCCTTTGGACTGATCGCTGCGTGGCGGCGTCCACCATCCACTCGACGGCATCGGTCGCCCGGCGGTCGCTCGGTCGGTCCCGCAGCGGCGCGGACCACCTTCCCCACGCCGGGCGGCGGCTCCGCCTGGCGGACAGCGTGGGAACCGACGTGGAGCGCTTCGCCCTGGCTGCGGCCGATCCGGATCCCGAGCGCTGGAAAGATGCCCTCGGGCTGGTGCGGGGAAGGCTCTTCGATGGCCTCCGGCTCAGCGATTGGGCGGTGCTCGACGGCACCCAGGCCCATGTGGAGGGGATGGTCGCCGCCACGGCACTCAAGGGCGCCGAGCATTTCCTGCGCCGTGGCGACGGCGAGGAGGCCGAGTGGATGATCCGGCGGGCCCTGCAAATCAGTCCCTACGACGAACGTCTCTACCGAGCCCTGCTGCGTTCGGCGGAGATCATGGGCAACCGGGTCGGGCTGCGCGCCGCCATGGCCGAGCTCCTCTGCGTAGCTGGTGAGGGGCGCTTTTCCGGGTCAGAGCGCTCAGCGGATGCGGCGCCGTGGTATGCCCGATCCTCCATCCATCCCAAGACGGTGGCGCTCTTTCGCGAACTGGCCTACGGGAAGGACCCGTAGCCAGAGGGGACCGCTCCAGGCTGTAGGGTTTCGTCCCGCCATGGCCAGAAGCTCTACGGGGAAGTCGGTCGCACGCGCCGCTGCAACGGGAGGCGGGACGTCGTACCGCGGGCAGATGCCGGTGAACTGGTACGCCGCCCTCGCCCTGATCGTCCTGGTGGGCCTCGCTTCGGTTGCCCTCGCCCGCTACAACTACACGAAGAATCCGCCGACCACGCAGCCGATAGTGGGGCAGACGTGGCACGCCGCGCTGTCCATCGATATCTGCGGGAAGGTGGAGCCGGCCCTTCCCGCCCTGACTTCGACAACTGCCGGACTGACCTCGAGCGGGAACGGTGTCCTGCTGATTGCGCCCAAGTCGAGCAGCGAGTCAGGGAACAACGCGACCTTGGGCACGTTCGCCTCCGAGTACACCGGTTTGAAGCTCACCAACACGTCGATCACGTATCCCGGCGGCACCGCCTACAAGAACGGGCAGAAGTGCGCCGCCGGCACTCCTGATGCCGGAAAGGCCGGCGTGGTCCGCGTCCGTTCGTGGACCCTGTCGACGGCGGACCAGAAGAGCGGCAGCCAGGTCAAGCTCCTTGGAGGCGACTCCTCCTCGGCACCGGCCAGTCTCAAGTTCCGCAATAGCCAGTTGATCACCGTCGGCTTCGGTCCGGCGGACAAGGCGTTGCCCAAGGTGCCGGCGTCAAGCGAATTGGCTCTCCTCCAGGCAATAGAAGGAACCTCGGCCCCGGTGTCCACCACTACGACCGCCCCGGTGACCACCACCACCGTGTCCCCGACCGCGGTGACCACCACCACGAAGCCGTCAACCAGCACCACAACCAAGCCGTCGAGCTAATGAAGGCAGTTGTCCTCGTTGGCGGCGAGGGGACCAGGCTGCGGCCGCTCACTCTCTCGACACCCAAGCAGATGTTGCCCATTGTCGGCGTGCCGATGATTGAGCGGGTGCTCGCGCACCTGCGGTCCCACGGAATTGACGAGGCGATCCTTTCGCTGGGCTACCTGCCTGACGCGTTCAAAGAGGCGTACCCGGACGGGCACGTCGCCGGGGTCACCCTGACCTACGCGGTGGAGCCTGCACCGCTTGACACCGCCGGGGCGGTGCGCTTCGCCGCCGAGTACGGCGGAGTGGACGACACGTTCGTCGTGGTCAACGGGGACGTGCTCACCGATCTCGACCTCGGCGCGCTCATCGCCTTCCACCGCGAGCGCGGGGCCGAGGGCACCATCGCGCTGCATCCGGTCCCCGACCCTTCAGCATTCGGGGTGGTGCCCACCGACGCCGATGGCCGGGTCACCGCATTCGTCGAGAAGCCGCCGCGCGACGAGGCGCCGACCAATCGGATCAACGCCGGCACCTACATCCTCGAGGCTTCTGTTCTCGACCGGATCGCACCCACCGGCCGGGTGTCGATTGAGCGGGAGACGTTTCCCGCCATGGTGCGCGCCGCCACGCTCTTTGCGCGCTCCGACGACAATTACTGGCTCGACACCGGGACGCCGACGGACTTCCTGCAGGCCAACCGGGATCTGGTGGCGGGGGTCCGCCCCGGTGAGTTGGCGCCGGGGTTGACCGACCGCGGTGACAGGGTGTTCCTCGCGGGCAGCAGCACTCTCAATGGCCAGGTCCTCGGGCCATCGGTCGTCTTCGCGGATTGCGAAGTTGCGGCGGGCGCTCGCGTGGAACGCAGCGTGCTGGGGACCGGTTCGGTGATAGAGACGGGCGCCGTGGTCCTAGATTGTGTCCTGATGGAGGGCAGCCACGTGGCGGCCGACGCCAAGGTCGCGGGGTCGGTCATGGGGCCGTACGCGACGGTGGGCCAGCGGGCCGACGTCCGCCCGGTGTCCGTCCTGGGCGGCCGCTCCACGGTCGCCTCGGGGACGTTGGTCGACGGCGAACGAGTTTCGGACTAGGGAGTCGCGCATGCGCACGATGGTGACGGGAGGGGCGGGCTTCATCGGCTCGAATTTGGTAGATCGGCTCCTGGCGGAGGGGCACGAGGTCGATGTGGTGGACGACTTCTCCACCGGATCGCTCACGAATCTGGCTGACGCGCGGGGGAGTGCCGGTCGCGCTCTGACGATTCATCATCTCGACATCACCGCTCCCGCGGTGGTCGACCTCATGGCCCGCCGCCGCCCTGAGCTCGTCTTCCACCTGGCGGCGCAGGCCGACGTGCGGGTCTCGGTGGCCCGTCCCGCCTTCGACGCCGAGGTGAACATCATCGGATCTCTGCACGTCCTCGAGGGCGCCCGACAGGCCGAGTCCGATCGCGTCATCTTCGCCGCCAGCGGGGGAACCCTGTACGGAGAGCCGGTGCCCGAGGACCTCCCCGTACGCGAGGCGCATCCCCACCAGCCGCTCTCCCCTTACGGGGTGTCGAAGAAGGCGGTGTTGGACTATCTGGTGGCCTATCGGGAGCTGCACTCCCTGGAATACTGCGCCCTCGCCCTGGCCAACGTCTACGGGCCTCGCCAGAATCCCCATGGGGAGGCCGGTGTGGTGGCCATTTTCGCCGATCGCCTGCTGCGCAACGAGCCGATCACGGTCTTCGGCGACGGGTCGCAGACGCGGGACTTCGTCTACGTCGACGACGTCGTGGACGCCTTCGTGCGCGGCGCTTCGCGCGGTGGTGGCCTGACGTGCAACATCGGGACGGGGAGCGAGACCTCGGTGAACGAGCTCTACACCACCATGGCCGAGCAGGCCGGGGTGGAGCCCTCCGTCGTGATGGAGCCGCTGCGACCGGGCGAACTCCTGCGCTCGAGTCTCGACATCGAGCGGGCATCGATTCAGCTGGGCTGGCGCCCCTGGACCCAGCTGGCGGACGGTACCCGCGCCGTACTGGAGTCCGTGCGGCACCAGCACGGCTGAGCGTCGCTCAGCGGAAGAGATCCTCGCCGGCGGGACGCACGATCTCGGCGTGCACAGAGGAGCGGCGCAGCCAGCCCTCGGGCACGCCACGCACTATCGCGGCCGGGATGCCACGATCCTTCCCCATGACGAGCTCGGCGGCTGACGCCAGCTCGTCGGCCACGCACACTTCGGTCGCGACGAGCTCGCGGCCGTTGGCATCGGGTGTGCCCCGCAAATCGACGATCGCCGCCACGCCGGCACAACCGATGGCCACATCGGTGACACCCCGGCGCCACGTACGCCCGAAGGTGTCGGAGATGATCACGCCGACCTCCACGTCGAGGAGGGCACGCAGGCCGGCCCGGATCCGTCGCGCCGAGCGGTCCGAGTCCACGGGGAGCAGGGCAGCGGACCCGAGGGCCACATTGGAGAGGTCGATTCCCGCATTGGCACAGATGAACCCGTGCCGGGTCTCGCTGATGATGAGATCGCCGCGGCGGCGCAAGATGCGCACCGACTCTCCTTCGACGAGCGCCGCCTTGGCGCCGGGGTCGTCGGGGTCGATGGCGACGAGACGGCCCTCGGCCTTGGACACCACCTTTTGGGTGATGACGACCACGTCACCCTGGCGCAGCTCGGGACCGCCGGCTCGGGCCGGCGTCAGCGCGGCGACCACCATGGTGGCCAGATCGGTTCCGGGCTCGATCTCACCGATGCCGGTGAGGGGGATCAGCGTGATGCCGTCAGGCATGGTCGCCGATGACGACGCGCGCCAGCGCGGCGGACCGCGCCGGCGTGTCCATGATCGCCGGCGCGACCACGCAGCGGATCCCCATCTTCTCGACCGCCCCGGCGCTGGCGCGATCGGCCTCGTCGATGACCAGCGTGCCGACCCAGGGCGCGTACAGACCCGCCACGCCGACCACAGACGGCTCGGCTCCCAGCTCGGCCATGAGGCGGTCGGCCGGGCCCTTCAGCGCGGCCCCGGCGACGATCGGCGAGACCGCAGTGATGTCGTCGCGTCGCTCGCGCAGCGCGGTCAGGATGCCCGGAACAGCGAGGAGCGGCCCGATCGAGACGATCGGATTCGACGGGCAAACCACGATCTGGTCTGCCTGGGAGAGCGCCGCCATCACCGACGGGGTGGGCCGGGCCTCTTCGGCCCCGGCGAACCGCACGGCGCCCACCGCGACGTCATGGCGCAGCCGCACGAAGTAGTCCTGGAAGGCGACCTCGGTGCCGGCGGCCCCGAGCTCAGTGGCTTCGGCCAGGGTCAACATGGTGCGCACGGCATCGTCGGTCACCGGCAGCAGGTGCACGTCGATGTGGCGCCGCGCCGCGATGGCGGCCGTGACCTCGGTGAGGGAGTCCCCCGCGCCGAGGCGTTGCGTGCGGAACAGATGCGTGGCCAGGTCGCGATCGCCCAGACGGAACCAGCTCTCGCCGCCGAGCCGCTCCAGCTCGTCCATGACGGTCCAGCTCTCGCCGGAGATCCCCCAGCCGGTGTCCTGATTGTCCATCCCGGCCAGGGTGTAGGTGATGGTGTCCAGGTCGGGACTGATGTGCAGGCCATGGAGCACCATGTCGTCACCCACGTTCACGACGGCGGTGATGGTGTCGGCCGGGGCGACGCGGACGAGCCCGGCAAGCAAGCGGGCAGCCCCAACACCGCCGCAAAGGGTGACCAGCACGCAGCGAGCATAGAAGGCGCACCTCCGATACCCGATCGGCGGGGGCGACGCCGTGGCGCTTTGCTACGATCCGCGACCCCCATCGCGTGCCGTGCATCCTCCCGGGGCTGCACCGGGCCTCCGAGGTGTGCCTGGCCCGATCCACCACGAGAGGAGCGCCCATGAGCCCTACCACCAGAATCGGGAAATCCGATCCCAATCGCGGCACGGCCCCCGAGGTGTTCACGGCCGGTCGCTACGACGGGCGGGTGGCCCTGGTGACCGGTGCCGGCTCGGGGATCGGCCGCGCCACGGCCCGGCGTCTGGCCGCCGAAGGCGCGGCGGTGGCTTGCCTCGATGTCGCCGGGGACGCGGTCGAGTTCGTGGCCGGCGAGATCAACGGGGAGGTCCGCGCACGAGGTGGGAGGGCGATCGCATTGCGCTGTGACGTGACGGACGAGGAGATGGTCGCCTCGGTCGTGTCCCGGGCCGCCGACGAGCTCGGCACCATCACCAACCTGTGCAACATCGCCGGGATCGGGGGCTTCTCGCACACGACAGAGCAGACCCTCGCCGGATGGGACAAAATCATCTCGGTCAACCTCACCGGGACGTTCCTCATGTGTCGGGCGGTGCTGCCCGCCATGCTCGAGCACGGTGGCGCCATCGTCAACACGGTGTCGACTGCGGGCATCATCGGGCAGCCCTACTCGGCTGCCTATTGCGCCTCCAAGGGCGGGGTCAAGATGCTGACCAAGGCGCTCGCCGTGGAGTACATGGCCCGGGGGGTCCGGGTGAACGGTGTGGCGCCCGGAGGGGTGGACACCCCGATCATTCACAATTTCGGTCCGCCCGAGGATGCCGACTACCGCCTCATCGAGCGTCTGATGACGCCGATCGGCTTCGCCTACCCCCACGAGATTGCGGGCGCGTTCGCCTACCTCGGATCGGGTGAGGCGGCCTATGTCACCGGGGCGATCCTCTCCATCGACGGAGCGATCACGACCTGAGCCGTGTGCAAGGCTCCACCGGTGCCGAGTGCAGCCGTCCTATGAACGGTGCGGATGGGCCGCCGGCGCGGCTCACCGTTGCCTTCGACGCCACACCGCTCCTTGGGGTCCTGACCGGTGTCGGTGTCTTCTGCCTCGGCGCCCTCCAGGCACTGGGGGAGAGGACCGACCTCGACGTGCGCGCGTTCGCGGTCAGCTGGCGCCGTCGCCAGGGCATCGAGGAGCGGCTGCCACCAGGGGTGGTCGTCCATCAGCGGGCCATGCCGGCGCGGCCGCTCCGGGCGGCGTGGTTGCGGGCACAGGTGCCGCCGATCGAGTGGTTCGTCGGGCGGGTCCAGGTCGTCCACGGCACAAACTTCGTGGTGCCGCCGACGCATCGTGCCGCCAAGGTGGTGAGCGTGCACGACCTCACCGTGGTGCGCTTTCCCCAGCTCAGCAATGCCGCCACACTGGTCTTTCCCGATCTCATCCGCCGGGCCGTGGCCCACGGCGCCTGGGTGCACACCGACTCCGTGTACGTGGCTGCCGAGGTCGTCGAGGCCTTCGGCGTCGATCCGGCCAGGGTGCGAACCGTCCACCCCGGCGTCCCCCCCATGACGGTGCCCGACCCGGGTGCAGTCGCCCGGCTGCTCCCGAGCGGTGGTGGTCGCATCGTCCTGGCTATCGGAACGGTCGAGCCCCGGAAGGACATGCCCGGGCTGGTACGCGCGTTCGACCAGGTGGCGGGGGACCGCCCGGACGTCTCTCTGGTGCTGGCCGGGCCGGAGGGCTGGGGCACCGACCAGTTGGCCGACGCGATAGCGGCGTCACCGTTCGCCGGTCGGATCGTTCGTACCGGGTGGCTCGACGACGCCAGCCTCGCCGGGCTGCTGCAGGCGGCGACGGTGCTGGCCTACCCTTCGGTGTACGAGGGGTTCGGCTTCCCGCCGCTCCAGGCCATGGCGGCCGGTGTACCAGTGGTGGCAACCCGGGCCGGGTCCCTGCCCGAGGTGCTGGGGGAGGCGGCGGCCTTCGTCGACGTCGGCGACATCGACCGCCTGGCGGAGACCCTGGCGCAGGTCCTCGATTCCGAGGAGCGCCGCGCCACTTTGGTGGCCGCGGGCCGGGACCGGGTGGCGAGATATACCTGGGACGCCTGTGCTGCGGGACTGGTGGCGCTTTATCGTGACGCGGCTGCCGAGGGGGCGAGCCGCGGGGGCAGGATCTAGTCGAGCACGTCGTCGAAAATGGCGGCGAGTTGGCTCTGGTCCCCGATCAGCTGCGCCGTGCGGGCTCGGCGCCGTGCGATGCTCGACGGCGCGGCGGGAGCCATGGCGGTGACGGCCTCGGCCAGAGCCGTGGCGTCACGTGGCGCGAAGAGCCGGCCGGTGCCCTCGGGGCACTCGCGCAGCATCTCGGGCGAGCCCCCATGGTCGGTCGCGACCAGTGGCACGCCCGAGGCGAGCGCCTCGACCGCGACCGATGCGAACGGCTCGGGGTCGGTCGAAGGGAGGACGAAGAGGTCGACGTCGGCCAGCAGGTCGGGCATGTCGGTGCGGGGCCCGAGCCAGTGGACGCCGGTCGTCTGCTCCGCCACGCGGGCCAGGTGCTCCGCGTACTGCTCCTTGCCTCGGACGGCCCCACCGGCGATGACCAGCTCTACATCCGGTCGTTCCCGACGGATCTCGGGGAAGGCCGCGAGCAGGACGTCGAACCCCTTCCAGGTGTCGAGACGCCCGGCGCCGGCGACGAGCACGACGTCGTCGTCGATCCCTACCCGCGCGCGGAAGCGGCCGGCCCGTCCGGGCGACAATCCATCCTCGGCGCCGATGGCGTCGTGCACCACCACCACGTTGGCACCAGGGAGCTGTGCCGCCACGGGCTCGGAGACTGCGACCACCCGCCGGGCGAACCGCCGGGTGAGCTGCCTTTCCACCGAGAGCGCCCACCTGGACTGCACTACGATCTCGCGCGCATGCCAGACGTGCGGCGTTCGCAGCAGCCAGGCGACGGCCCATCCGTACCACGAGTGCAGTGAGTTACTGTGGATGACACCGGGCTGTACTTTCCGGCACAGCTGGGCCAAGCGCAGCACCGACACCGGCCAGCACGCGGCGTAGCCGGCGAAGTAGCCCACGCCGCCGCTCCGCGTCAACCGCCGCATGGGGACGACATGGACGGTCACGGCGGCAGCGACGAACTCGGCGGTCATCGGCGACGGCTCGGGGAATACGACGTGGCACTCCCAGCCGTGCGCGGTGAGGTACCGGAACGTGCGGAGCAGCGCGTGGTCCGAGCCGCCGCGCTCTGCCACCGGTTGGATTGAGAGGATTCTCTTCGTGCGTGTCGCCATGAATGTCGAACAGCTCTTCTATCGGGTACCGGGCGGTACGGGTCGCTACACGGCGCGGCTCACGGCAGCGCTGGCTGCCGAGTTCCCCGCCGACGTGGTGGTGCCGTTTGTAGCATGGCATGGCCGCCGTGCCCTCGAGGCTGGCCTGGCGCGTTTCGAGCTCGACCGCGGCCTTGCTCCGACGGTACGGCTGCCGCTGCCCCGTCCCGCGCTCTACGACGCGTGGAACGTGCTGGGCGCACCCCGGCCGGAACTGTTCGCCACCTCGCTGCGCCGTGCGGACGTGGTCCACTCGCCTGCCCCTGTCGCACCGCCGGTGCGTGGGCACCTGGTGGTCACGGTACACGACGCCGCATTCGCCCTCTACCCGGAGTCCTACCCCCGACGAGGTCTACGGTTCCACGAGCGGTCGCTCACGAGGGTGGCCGAGCGCGCCGACGTCGTGCTCACGGTTACGCACGCCGCCGCCGACGAGATAGTGGCCCATACCCCCGTGCGCCGCGAGCAGTTACGGGTCGTGCTGTCAGGCGTCGACCATCGCACGGCCCTGCCGTCGGAGGTCGACGACGCCCTCGGGCGCCACGACCTCGCTGGGTCGCCGTACGTCTTGTGGGTGGGCAGCCTCGAACCCCGCAAGAACGTCGGCACGCTCGTCCAGGCGTTCGCCGAGCTGGTCAGGACGGATGCCGTCCCGCACCGGCTGGCGTTGGTCGGCCCGCTGGGGTGGCTCCACCGGGACCTCATTTCGGACCGGGATCGTGCGGTGCTCGGCGACCGGCTACGCGTCCTCGGCCCAGTCGACGAGCAGGACCTCCGCGCCCTGTACGCCGGCGCGTCGCTGTTCGCCTTCCCAAGCCTCCACGAGGGGTTCGGGCTGCCCGTCTTGGAAGCCATGGTCCAGGGCACGCCGGTGATCTGCTCGGACATCCCCGCGTTGCGCGAGGTCGGAGGGGAAGCGGCGTGCTTGGTCCCGGCCCGCGACGTCGGCCGCTGGACCGAGGCGATCGGCGAGCTGGCCACCGACGCCGACCGGCAGCGCTCCCTGGCGTCGGCCGGTCGCCAGAGGGCCGCAGGGTTCGGCTGGGAACGCACGGCGCGCGAGACCCATGCCGTCTACGAGGAGCTGCTGGCACGCTGAGCCGCGCCCGTCCGGCCCTCAGAGCACGGTGTATTCTCCCGCGGTGACGCCGGCGCGGGAAGCGAGCGGTCACCATGCCCGGGCTGCTGCCCTCTGGCGCCGGCACGCGAGGTACGTGGGGACTGCTTGTGTGGTGCTCGCCGTCGTCGTTGTCGGCGTGGCGGGGGTCGCCTCGGGCAGCGCGGGCCGCAGGGCACACACGGACAAGAGGTCGAAGGCAGCGCATCACCGGACTCGTCCGATGGGGACGGCCACCGGTGCCCGGACGTTCCTTGGTGCCTCCGGTGTCGAGTCCTCGGCGATCATTGCCGAGAACCGGCGTCCCGGCACGACGGCCTGGCGCATCACGGGAGCACCGGCGAGCGGCTCTATCGACGGCTTTGCCAACGAGAATTACGCGGCCGGCGGGCAGCAGGTCGTGCTCTACGTCTCGACTTCGGCGGCGACGTTCCGCGTCGTCGCGTACCGGATGGGTTGGTACCAGGGCAAAGGTGCTCGGCAGGTCTGGAGCTCGTCGGAGGTGCCGGGGTTGCTGCAACCCCCATGCCTCGTGACCCCGGGGGTCAACATGGTCAGCTGCGACAACTGGTCGCCTTCGCTTACCGTGCCGATCACGTCCAGCTTCGTCCAGGGCGACTACCTCTTGAAGCTGGACGGCAGCGGCGGCGAGCAGGCCTACGTACCCTTGACCGTCTGGGACCCGAACAGCACGGCGGCATACCTGTTCGTGAACCGAAGCCTCACCGAAGAGGGCTGGAACACGTACGGCGGGTACTCGTACTACCAGGGCCTCGGCCCCTGCACGCTCGGACAGAAGGTGTCGTACCCGCCATGCAACCGCGCACGCGTCGTCTCCTTCGACCGCCCGTACGCGGAGGGGAACGGCGCGTCGGATTTCCTCGGGAACGAGTTCCCCCTCTTGCAATTCATGGAAGAGCACGGACTCGACGTGGCCTACGTCACCGACGTCACCATTGACGAGCATCCATCGATCGTCCTCAACCATCGCGCCCTGCTTTCGCTGGGCCATGACGAGACGTGGACCTACAACGAACGCCAGGCAGCGGAGATTGCGCTGGCCCGGGGGGTCAACCTGGTGTTCTTCGGCGCGGCGGCGGTGCTCCGCCACTCCCGCCTGCAGGCCTCGCCGTTCGGCCCCGACCGGGAAGAGGTGAACTACCGGGACTCCACGGAGGACCCACTGAACAGGTCGGGCGACCCGATGGAGGTCACGGGGAACACCTGGAGCGCGCCGCCGACCGACCTCTCGCCCACCGGGATCACCGGCGAGGAGTACAGCGGGTACACCAATCCCGGCGCGCTGCCGGTGCCCTTCGTCGTCGAGGATGCCTCCGCCTGGATCTTCAAGGGCACGGGCCTCCACGACGGCTCGTCGGTGCCCGGCGTCGTCGACTCGGACATCGACCACGTCGATCCCTCCTCCGGCCCCGTCAATCTTCAAGTCCTGGCCCACTCGCCGGTGCCCCTGTCGGAGGCCTACACGAACCAAGGCAAGTGGAACGGCGTCACGTACTCGGACATGACCTACTACACGGACCCGACAAGCGACGCCGGGGTGATCGACACCGGAACCGTGAACTGGATTTTCGCCCTCAGCCCCTGCCCCGCCTCGGCGACGTCGTGTCCGGATGCCGTCATTGCACAGATGACCGGGAACCTCTTGTGGTTGTTCGGTCAGGGACCGGCGGGCACAATCGTGCCGTCGGTTCCGAACCGGCAGGCCGTGACCCCTCCGGGCTCCTGACCACCCGCCGGGCCTGATCCGGAGCTGGTCACCCGATTCGTTGGCTGCTGTCCAGCTCCCGGTAGAGCCGGAGGAAGGCGGAGGCGGTGTCCGACCAGCGGTACGACTGGGCGCGCGCACGACCTGCCGCCACCAGGCGGTCGCGCCTCGCCCGGTCGGTGAGCACCGCGAGGAGGCCATCGGCGAGGGCATCGACGTCGCGAGGAGGCACCAGCAGGGCGGCGTCCGCCACCACCTCGGGGATGGCGCCGGCCGCGGTGGTCACCACCGGGACGCCGAGCGTCATCGCCTCTAGAGGTGGCAGGCCGAATCCTTCGTAGAGCGAGGGGTAGGCCAGCGCCGCGGCGCCGGCAATGAGTGGTGCGGGGTCGCCGACCCATCCCTCGCGCCGCACGCGGGCTCGCACGCGGGGTGGGAGCCGCCCAATGGCGACCTGGAGGGCGTCCTCGCCCCACCCGGGTGCGCCGGCCAGCACCAGCTCCACGTCGGCGACCTGGTCGGCGACGGCGCCGAAAGCGGCCACCAGTCCGGGGAGGTCCTTCCTGGGCTCCGACGTGCCGACCGCGAGAAGGTACGGGCGACGGGCGTCGGGTTGCCCGCGGCCGACGCCGCTCTCCGCCCGGCGTGCGAGACCTTCGGCGTCGACGCCCCAGGGAATGACCCGCACTCGTTCTTCGGGCACGCCGAAGAGGTCGGTGATCTCACCGGCGACGTAGGCGGAAGGGGTGTGCACGACGGCCCCTTGGCGTACCGCCGCCCGCACGAGGCGCGGGTAGCGGCGACTTGCGGCGCCGACGAGCTCGGGGAACGTGATCCAAGAGACGTCGTGGACGGTTACCAGGCGCGCGGCGCGCGAGGGCGGTACCACGGCGTTGGTGCCGTGGACCACTTGGAGCCTGCCGGTCCACCATTCGATCGGTGGCCACGCGACCCTTCCCCACAGGGCGAGCACGGGGGAGGCGGGGATCGGGCGCGGTGCCAGCCGTACGCCCGGCGGGAGGAGCGGCGGCAATTTCGTCCGGCCCCGCCAGGTCAGACCGTACCCGGTGAGGGCCACGGTGCCGTCGTCTGCGGCTACCAGCGCGCCGAGAAGCTCGTGGACGGTGTTGCCGATGCCGGTACGCCGCCCGACCAACGGTGTGCAGTCCACGCCGACGGTCAGCACCGAGCCAGGGTAGCCGTTGGGTTTCCCTGGCTGGGATGAGCGCGGAGCTTTCGGTAGGGTGCTCTGGTGCGAGCGTTGATCACCGGGGGCAAAGGATTCGTCGGCCACTGGTTGGCGGCGCACCTGAAGGACGCCGGCGACGAGGTGGTGGTCACCGACATAGAGACGGACATCTCGGACGGTCCGGCCCTGCGCAAAGTGGTGGCGGCCGCCGCGCCCGATGCCATCTACCACCTGGCCGCGATGACCCACGTCGGCGAGAGCTGGGAGAACCCCAGCCAGGTGCTCAAGGTCAACGTGCTCGGCACGGCCGAGCTCCTGGCCGCCGCCCGTGCGCTCCCCCGGCCCCCGACGGTCTTGGTGGTGAGCTCCGCCGAGGTCTACGGCGTCGTGAGCCCGGAGCGTCTACCGCTGGACGAGGACACGCCTTCCGCGCCGGCGACACCCTACGCCGCGAGCAAGCTGGCGGCGGAGGCGATCGCGCTGCAGGCCTGGCGGGGGTATCGCCAACCGGTCGTCGTGGTCCGGCCCTTCAATCACATCGGACCCGGCCAGTCGCCCAACTTCGCCGTGCCGGCGCTGGCCAAGCGCATCGTCGAGGCGCGCAAGTCGGGCGCACGCTCGCTGCGCATCGGCACCCTCACCACGAGGCGTGACTTCACCGACGTGCGGGATGTCGTCGTGGCCTACCGACTGCTGATCGAACGCGGCACGCCGGGCACGATCTACAACCTCTGCTCGGGCCACGACGTGGCCATTGCCGAAGTGGCCGAGCAACTCTTGGCCCTGGCGCACGCCGAGCTCGACCTCGTCACCGATCCCGAACTGGTGCGACCGGTGGATGTCCCGGTGTTGCGAGGCGACGCCGGCCGCCTGCGCCACGCGACGGGATGGAACCCCTCCATCCCCCTCGCGACAACGCTCGCCGACGTCCTGGCCTCGTGGGAGACGGACTGAAGGCGAGCGTCGCGCGCAGCGGACAGAGCGGTACCGCTCAGGAGGCGGCGACCCTCTGGCGGATCTGGCTGCGCACTTCGCGGGCTTGTTCGAACGCCTTCGTGGTCAGCTGATGGATGGAGTCCGGGAGCTGCTCCTCGAGCGGCTGGAGGCTCGACTCGATGAACTGCGACGCCGTCTCCAACAGGTCGTCGAGTTGCGTGATCCCCTTGCGCAACTCGCTGCGCACATCGCCCAGGTGCTGGTCGAGTGAAAAGTCCTTGGTGAGCTTGTTCTGCAGCTCGACCCGCTGGACCTGGGCCCTCTGGAAGCCCAGCACGCCGAGGCCGACGGCGACGTACGCCGCGTCTCGGGCCAGATCGGTGACGCCTTTGGACAGGGTGCTGAGGTTGGTGACTTCAGGCATTGTTGCCTCCTGATCTCTCGGTTCTTGGTGACAATGGGCACCCGACTGCGGCCCGTCGGGAGGCACCTGGCCCCTCGACACGGCCCCCCGGGTTCGTCTACTACTGTATCACGTTTGTTAAACAGTTGCAAGCGATCCGTGCCCAGCGGTGATCCCGAAAGTGCAGGGCAGGAGCGGTTAGCGTCGAGCACTTGATGGAGTCCCAGGTGCCGGCAGTGGTGGCGGTGGTCGTGACGACGGGGACGGGTCCATGGCTGGAGCAGACGCTGGCGTCCCTGGCCGGGCAGAACTACGTGGAGTTGTCGGTCCTGGTGCTGGTCACGGGGGATGGGCCGGACCCGACAGCGCGGGTGGGGCGGATTCTGCCCGAGGCGTTCGTGCGCCGCCTCCCGGGCCGCCCGGGCTACGGCGCCGCCAGCAACGAGGCGCTCGGCATGGTCGAGGGGGCGGCGTTCTTCCTGCTGTGCCACGACGACTGTGCGCTCGACCGCGAGGCCGTGCACAACCTGGTGGAGGAGTCATTCCGCTCCAATGCCGGTGTGGTCTCCCCGAAGTTCGTGCACTGGGACGACCCGTCGATCCTGCTGCACGTCGGCATGCACTGCGACAAGACAGGCGCGGTCGTCGATCGCATCCAGGACGGCGAGGTCGACCACGGCCAACACGATGCCGTGCGCGATGTCTTCGTGGCACCGGGCGGCTGCATCCTGATCCGGGCCGATCTGTGGCGGGAGCTCGAGGGTTTCGACCCCGGCATCGTGGCCATGGGAGAGGACCTCGACCTGTCCTGGCGCAGCCAGGTGGCGGGGTCACGCGTCGTGGTGGCGCCCGAGGCGCGGGTGCGTCATCGCGAAGCGGTGGCGAGCGGCGCGTTGGCCCTGTCGGTGGACGGCGTCGAGGTGGACGGCGTGCGGGTGACATTGCAGGGGCTCCAGCGCCGCCACGAGTTGCGTGTCGTGTTGAAGTGCTACTCGTGGTTCCATCTGATCCGGGTGCTGCCCCAAGCGGCGCTCCTGGCCCTGGGCGAGCTGCTGGTGGCGGTGCTCGCCCGCGACCGCCGGCGGCTGCGGACGGTCGCCGGCGCATGGTGGTGGAACGCCCGCCACCTCTCGGAGTTGCACGGCCTGCGCCGCCAGGTGGCCGCGCACCGGCTGTTCCCCGATGCCGAGGTGCGGCGCCTGCAGCTGCGGGGCAGCGCCCGCCTCTCGCACTACCTGTCGCGGCTCTCGCACCAGGGGCTCGATGCCGCCAATGCCGTGGTGTCCCGCGGAGGGCAGGTCAGACGGCACGAGAAGGTCGAGCGCCCGCTCCTGACGGGCAGCGTCGGCGTGGCGTTCAGCGAGGACGCCGATTTCGACGAGCTCGACGATCTGGGTCACCGCTCCGGACGTGACCGCTTCGGGCACCAGGTACGCCAGTCATTCCTCAGCACCGGCCGCCAACGCGTCGTGGCGGTGGTGGTGGCGGCACTGGTCGTCGTGATCGGCACCAGGGAGCTCTTCTTCGGGTCGCTCCCTTTGGTGGGTCAACTGGCACCGTTGCCGGGCTGGTCGGCGAGTTGGCACCACTTCTTCTCCGGGTGGCAGCCGGCCGGTGTCGGCACCACTGCTCCGGCCACCCCTGCTTTCGGGATCGTCGGTGTCGCCGGAACCGTCCTCTTCGGCGCCATGGGGTTGGTGCAGAAGGTCCTTCTCCTGGGCTGCATCCCGCTCGGGGCAGTGGGGTTGTCGCGCTTCATACGCCACCTGGTGTCGCCCCGGGCCCGCGTGGTGGCGGTCATCTGCTATCTCGGCTTGCCGCTCCCCTACGGGGCATTGGGGACCGGCCGCTGGGACGGCCTGGTGGCCTACGCCGTGTTCCCCTTCATCGTCGCCCGCCTGGCCCGGGCCGGCGGCATCGCCCCGTTCGACCAGGTCGCCGGGCAGGGCTGGCGATCGGAGCCTTTCGGCCAGGTGGTGATCCTGGGGGCGATCGTTGCGCTCGGCACGTCCTTCGCTCCGGCCGTGCTCCCGCTGACGCTCGTCTGCACCCTCGCGCTGGCCGGCGGCGGGCTGCTGGCGGGGCAGGCCAAGAATGTCGGGCACCTCTGTACTGTGGGCGCCCTGGCGGCCGGTGCCGCCGTCGTGCTCTGCGCCCCGTGGGCGGTGGGGACACTCCTGGCCGGCCGGCACGCGGTCGAGATCTTCGGGCTGCCGATCTCCACCTCGGCTGCCCCGGGCTGGGGCGAGGTGGTCCGGTTCGCCATCGGCCCCACGGCCCGCTCTCCCATCGCGTGGTTGCTGGTGGGTGGCTCGGCCCTCCCCTTGCTGCTCGGCCGGGGGCTCCGGCTGGTCTGGGCGGCCCGTCTGTGGACGATGGCGTGCGCCTCGTGGGTGCTGGCGTTCGCCGCCACCCACGGGTGGACCGGCGCTTTCACGCCTTCGGAATCGGTGGTGCTGGTCCCGGCCGCGATCGCGGTGGCCGCGGGCATCGGTCTCGGCATCTCTTCGTTCGAGAACGACCTGGCCGGTCAGGCCTTCGGCTGGCGCCAGGTCGCCTGCGGTCTGGCGCTGGCTGCCACCACGGTGGGTCTGCTCCCGGCCGTAGCCGGGGCGCTCGGCGGTCGATGGAGCCTGCCCAGCAGCGGGATCGAGCAGCCCTTGGCCTTTCTGGACCGGTCGGGCGGTACCGGCGTCTACCGGACGCTGTGGTTGGGCGATCCCCGCTCCCTTCCCGTCGGAGGGTGGTCGGTGGAGCCCGGCCTGGCCTACGCGCTGACCGACGACGGCCTGCCCGATGCCACGGATGTGTGGACGCCCGCCGGCCCGGGTCCGGCCGGGATGGTGGCGCGGGCGGTCCAGTTGGCCATCACGGGGGGCACGGTCCACCTGGGGCAGCTGCTGGCGGCCCAGGGCATCCGCTTCGTCGTGGTCGTGAACGGGCTGTCGCCCGCGGCGCTCGGGCTGCCCGCCTCCGTCGACGCCCCTCCGCCGGCGGGGCTGCAGGGGGCGCTCTTGGACCAGGACGACCTCGAGATCAGGCCGGGGGAGTTCGGCGTCCAGGTCTTCCGCAACGCGGCGGTCATGCCGGTGACCGCGGCGCGTACCCGCGCGCTGCCGTCGACCACCGCGCTGTCGTGGCCCACCGCGCCGGACGTCGTGGGTTGGCGACCTGTCCTCGACGCGCTGGCGGGACGGGAGGCGGCAACGGGCGAGCTCTCACCCGGCACGGTGTACGCCGCCTACGCGCCGGCCGGGAGCTTCACGCTGACCCAAGGAGGGCGGCGCGTGACCCGCCAACCCGTCTTCGGCTGGGCGGCTCAGTTTACCGGCACCACGACCGGGACGGCCAGGCTCTCGCTGCGACAGTTCCCCTACGTGCCGTTGGCAGTGGCGTCCGAGGTCGCCCTCTGGCTCGTGCTGGCGACGGCCCTTGTCGGCCGGCGCCGGACGCGGGCACGGAGGGAGGAGTGAGCCCCGCCCACCACGCCGGCGGGCGGCGCTGGCTCGTGCTGGTCGTCGTGGCCGCGGTGTTCGTGGGGCTCGCCCTGGCGGCACGCGCACCGGGGAAGAGCGCGCCCGGCGGGCCCCCACCGAGTCCGGCGGCACTGGTCGGCGCCGCCAGCGCCGAATCATCGGCGTGGTATTGCACCGGGCAGACGACCGTGGCGGGGGCCCTGGCCCCCGGCTCGGTGATCCTCACCAACACGACCGCACGGGCCGTGTCGGGCACCATCGACGGGGTGACCGACTCGGGCGCCCGGGTCGCGACCGCGGTCTCCGTGCCCGCCCGAGGGCAGACGGTCGCCACCGTCCCCACGCCGGCCTCGGGGACGTGGCTGTCCGAGGTGGTCCTGCTGTCGAGGGGTGGGGTCGCCGTGACGCAGGCGTTGCGCGGACCGTCGGGTTGGGCCGAAGCCCCGTGCCAGAGCAGCACCTCGCCGCAGTGGTACTTCCCGAGTGGAGCGACGACGGGGTCGGACGCGATGTTCGTCGTGTTGTTCAACCCGACTTCGACGCCCGATGTGATCGACCTGACCTTCGCGACGGCGAAGGGCGTGGTCCACCCCATCAACTTCCAGGGACTCGTGCTGCAGCCCGGTCAGACCCAGGTGGAGAGCGTGGGCGTGTACGTGCAGGAACAGCCCAGCATCGCCACGACGGTCACGACGCGCATCGGGCGGGTGGTGGCGAGCGAGCTCGAACTGTTCAGCGCGGACGGCTCAGGTCTGGCCATCGTGCCGGGATCACCGCAGCCCCAGCAGGAGTGGGCCATCCCGCTCAGCGTGGAGATCCCAGGGGGGAGTTCCTCCATCGACGTGTTCAACCCGGGGCCGACGGCGCAGGAGGTCACGGTGCGCACCCGCCTGGCCTCGGGCCCCCTCTCCCCGTTCCGGGCCCGGGTCCCGCCCCAGAGCACCTGGGTGCTCTCGACGAGCGCCCAGACGCGCATCCCCTCGGGCGATCCCTACGGCGCCGTCATCGACGCCAGGGGAGGCGCCGGGGTCGTGGTAGGGCGGATCGTGGCCGCGCCCGCCACGGCGCTGGCACCCCAGAGCGGGATGACGGACGCCGTCGATGGGCTGAGCTTCGCAACCCCGACGCGGGAGTGGCTCGTGCCGTCTCCGGTGTCGGCCTCCCTGGACGGCACCGTGCCGGACAGTCTGGACCTGCTCAACCTGAGCGGCCGCTCCGAGACCTATGCGGTCGCGGTCATGCGGCCGACGGGGTCGCGGACGCTCGAGTCGGGACAGATCCCCGCCGCGACCTCCTTGTCGCTGAGTGCCCCGGCCCTGGCGCGGGCCGGCCTCGATCCCCTACTCGTCCACGCCAGTGGGCCGGCCGCGGTCAGCGAGGATGTCGGGCCGACCGGCGTCTTCGGCGTCGTGACGATGCCGGGGATACCGCTTTCCTCGCCGTCGGGGGGGTGAGCGTCACAGGTTGCGCCGCTGCAGGCGCCGCCATGAGAGCCGCCCCCCGAAGACGAGCGCAACCAGGCAGAGCAGCGCGAACAGCGCAGGGCCGGCGGCGCGGATCAGGCCCTCGGCGCCCACGGCGAACCCGTGCAGGCTGTCGCGCCACGCCTTGGTCCATCCGGACGTGGTCGCGACGGGCGTGCGATGGTGGTGACGGTGAGCCGCACCGGCCTCGCTCACCGTGGCGGTCAGCGTCGAATAGGCGGTCTCACCCGAGAGGACGTTGAGCTGCCCCTGGAGCTGCTCGATCTGGGTCTCTATCCCGTCGAGATCCGACTGCACGGCCAGCACGTCGCCGATGGAGGTCGCCTTGGCCATGATGGTGAGGTACTGCTGACGGCTGGCCTCGAGCGCGGTGATGCGCGACTGCAGGTCGACATACTGCCCGGTGACATCGGTCGCCCTCGTCGTGAGCTGCGAGACCTTGCCCAGTGACCGCGCCGAGTTGAGCGCGGAGGTGAAACTGGCTACCGGGATCTGTAGCGTCACCGACCCGCTCGGCGTGCTGCCGGTCAAACTGCCCGATTGCGTATCCATGTTGGCCACGAACCCGCCGTAGGCGTCAGCCAGGTCGACCAGTTTGGTCATCGTCGATGACAGCGCACCGGAGGGCACGGTGAGATCGAGCGACCCGGTCTGCTCTATCCGGGCCGGCTGCCCGATAGTGCCGTTGGGGAGGTTGGACGGGTTCGGCGCCGCCGTCGTCGGCGCCGCCGCCGTCGGCGTCCTTGCGAGGTCCGGGTTCGACGCGGAGAAGGCCGGGCCCTGCGCGGCACCGGCGCTGCTGGGCGAGGCGATTCCCTTGGTGGCACTGTGCTCCGACTGGTTCCCGGCCCGACTCGGTGTGGCGGGGGAGTGCGCGGGGGCGCGGCCGGCCACCGCCGACCCGGCCGTGACCCTGGGTGGGGTGGACGTGTTCGTCCACAGCACGCCGGCGCCAGCCAGGGCCAGCACCACCACCAGCGACGCCGCCACGACAAGGCGGGGGTGCGCACGGATGACCCTGCGGACGGTGCCCGCGCCAGGCCCCGCCCCCGGGCCCAGGTCGAAGGTGATCTGCTCGGGCACGACCCTCCGCTCCTCGGCTCCCCGCTGGGCCCGGCGCAGGGTGTCCGCCTCGCCCGACGACGGGATGGGGTAGGAGTCGCCCAACTCGTGGAGCAGGGCGCCCAGTGTGTCCTCGTCGAGCAATGCCACGATCAGGCCTCCTCGGAGTCGTCGGAGGCCGCATCGAAGGCCAGGGTGGCGATGCTCGGGTCGTCGGCCAGGCGGCGCCTGGCCTCGTGGAGCCGGGACTTGACCGTCCCCTGCCGTCGACCGATGGCCAGAGCGATGTCGCGCTCGCTCAGATCGGCGTAGTAGCGGAGCACGATCGGCACCCGCAAAGAGACCGGAAGCCGATGCAGGGCCTCAAGGACGGTCTGGGCCACTTCCGAGCGCTGGGCGACCGTGGCGGGGTCGCCATCGACGCTCGCCACATCGCGCAGTGCCTCGTCGCCGGTACGCCGATCACGATGCGGGATCTCACGGCGCAATTTGGAGTAGCACGAGTTGACCACGACACGGTAGAGCCACGGCTTGATGCTCGGGACCGACGTCAGCGAGTCACGAAAGCGCCAGGCCCGCAGAAAGGCGTCCTGGACCGCCTCCTCGGCGTCGGCCTGGTTGCCCAGGATCAGGCAGGCCGTGCGGAAGGACACGGCGTACCCCTCGGCGAGCCACTCTTCGAGCTGTTGTTCCACCATCCCCCTCTATGACGCAGAGCGGCGCGCATTGGTTCGCGCCGTTCTGCCCCTATGGCGCGGGAGTTGTTGGGTCCTCCGGAGGGGAGGGAGGGGAGCTCTCGGGCAGGGGCCATTGCGGTGCCGGCCATTTCTGCGCCACGTCCTCGTTGCGCGCACCCGGCGCGGCCGAGACGGCGGCCGGCTCCGGCGCCACTTCGTGGGCATCGTTGCCGTTCCCGTTGGAAAGCGTCCCGTTCATGAACTGCGGGACCGCTTTGGCGCCCTCGGTGTGCACGGGCGAGCCGTGGGCCTCGTCCACGAGGCGGTTGACCTCTCGGCCGTCGATGATCTCGTTGTCCAAGAGCGCCCGGGCGATGGCGTTGAGGCCGCCGCGGTGCTTGCTGAGCACCTCCATGGCCCGTTCCTCCTCGGCCCGAAGGATGCGCTCGACCTCGTCGTCGATGATCTTCGACGTGTCCTCCGAGTAGTCGCGGGTGTG
>Ga0182018_10000386_pt1 | contig 58026 bp, 44 predicted proteins | sample 812P2MmetaG_FD_120490 | JGI IMG/M metagenome (GOLD analysis project Ga0182018, IMG submission 120490) | Permafrost microbial communities from Stordalen Mire, Sweden - 812P2M metaG | ecosystem: Environmental > Terrestrial > Soil > Wetlands > Permafrost | place: Sweden: Stordalen | collected... | reverse complement strand
TACTTTCACGTTGCGCCAGCGGCCGTCGCGCACGCCGTCGCTGCTGTAATAGCCGACGAGATAGTAGCCGGTGCCATCGGCCTGCACGGCGCGGAAAGCGTCGCCAAAATCCCCCAAATCGAAGAAAGATTTGCCGCCGGTATCGCCGGCGAGCGTGGTGAGGGTCTCCTGCTGGCTCTGGAAATTGGATTGCGCAGCCATTTGGGCGCCGCCGGTGCGAACGGTGGTGGCGCTGGAGGAACCTTTGGTAGCGTCCCCCAAAGGCGCGGAGGCCACCAGGCCGCGCGCGTCGATGGGATAGAAGGATACGTTGGCCTTGTTGGCCGCATTCACAGTGGCGGTCAATTGCGCCTGGTTGTTGCCGTTGCTGTCACGCGTCATGCCGCTGGCGAAATAGACCAGGGCTTTCTTCTCCGGCAGCGTCCCGAGCATCTTCGCGGCCGTCTCCAATGCCGACAGCTGGCGGTCGGTGTTGAAAATATTGAATTCGGAATCGTCGGCAGTGAAAGCCGCGCCGGTATCCGACGCCGCATCGCTGGTATCGGTCTGCTCGAAACCCTGGCCCTCGCCAACCGTGATGTTCTTGATGTCCTTGATCAGCGTGTCGCGGTCGTCGGTGAAATCTTCCACCACTTTGACGTCCGAAGAGAAGGTCATGATCGCCACCAGGTCCGAAGGCGTGATCTGCGATTTGACGAACTTCACGGCGGAATCCTGCGCGCGAATCTGGTCGTTGATCGGCATGGAAGTCATGTCGAAGAACAGCACCATCAGGCGCCGGTCCTTATATTTCACTTCGCCGGCTTTGGCGGGCGTAATCTGATTGGCGGTCACCGCCTTCACGGCCGTTGCGGCGTCCGCCTTCTTGGCCTCACCCAGCACCGGCCCACGAAGGGTCAGCGACTTCGACTGCGTATCCTCCGTCTCGGGAACGGGATCGTTCTGCAATTGCTGGAACTGGAAAGTGGTAATCTTCTGCGGCTTGCCGTCTTCCGCGATAGTGAAATCCGCTAGCTTCAAGCCTAGAACGGGATTGCCGTTTTTGTCCTTCGCCTGGACGTCGACCACCACCAACTGCACGGTGTCGGAGAACGTGAAGGTCTTTTTCGAGGTTGTGCCGTTCTTGCCGGCATCCTGTTTGGCCGCCGCCTTCTTCTGCGGGGCCGATGCGGGCGTCTGGGTCGCCTGCCGCGCTGAAGCGATCAGCAGGGCGGCAAGGAGAATCGTAAGAGTGGCTCGCATTAGAAATTAAACCTCACGTTGGCGGAAATCTGGCGCATGGCCGAATAGCCCGTGGCCCCTGGCAGACCGAACTGCGTATTGGCAGGTGAAAAGTTCAGGTTCCAGGAGGAAACCGTCGGATGATTGATCGGATTCGAGGCGTTGATGCTGAACGTCAGGTTCTTGCGGTCCGCCAGCCGGAACGTGCGCAGAGCGGTCAGGCTGGTGGAGAACAGCATGGGACCGGTCAAAGCGTCGCGCCCCAGGGTGCCATACGTTCCCACCGGGACTGCGAAAGCAGCGGCGTTCAATCGCCCATCGATGAAAGTGGGCCCGCCCGCATAGTTGACCCTGATATTGCCGTTGGGCGCTCCGCCGAGCGCCAACTGCGACGCGTCGATGGTGATGGGAGCGCCGCTGGCTACCATCACACCGGGCATGACGGTCCAATCGCGGAATAACACGCCTTTCCATCCGTTCACCAGACCGCCGCCACGCACACTCACGCCGGTGGAATACTGGAGCTGCAGATTCAGAGTTTGTGCGCGGATGCCGGCGCTGCGGGCGCGCTCGGCGGCCAGATCCTGCCAGTTCTGCGTGGCATTGCCGCTAGGCGCGTCATCGATAGCATGGTTCAGGGTGTACGTGACGTTGCCGCCGAACCCCGACCGGAGCCGGCGCTGCAACTGGAGCTGCAAGCCGTTATCGATGCTGTTGCCGTTCGACGTCTCATAAAGGTAGCCGACGGGACAATAGAAACCGCTGCTGCAGGGCGCCACGTACGCGCTCCTTTGAGTGGTGAGAATCGGCGAAGTGTTGGGGTATAGCTGCTGCGTGAGGGCCGTGCCCTTCACGCCGAAGTATGTTACCGACGCGACGGTGTTAGCCATCAGGTTCTGCTGCACATACAGTTGCCAGTTGGTGCTGTAGCCGACGCGGAAATCAGGATTGATGGCGTTGGTGGTGGTGGTGCCGACACCCGTCAGGCACCCGGCCGATTGCAGGTAAGAAAGGCTGAACGCGTTCTGGATGGTCGCGCCGCAGGTGTTGGTCAGGTTGAACGCCGTGGCGAACGGCGTCTGCGCATCCAACTGCCCCACCAGGGAGGAGTAAACCGAGGGCACATAATAGATGCCGATTCCGCTGCGAATCACGGTGGAGTGCTTCGACGATGGCTTCCAGGCGATGCCAACGCGCGGGGAGACGTCGGTCTTCTGGCCGTTCAGCATGGAGTCGCTGTAGTGAATGCCCGTCACCGCGCCGGTCTGGCCGGCGACCACAGGCAGCATGGACGCCGGGATGGTATTTGGCACCTGGAAATTGCCCGGCAGGTCGACGGTGGCCAGGCGGCCGTAGAGCTCGGTGGTCGGCGCCTGATAATCCCAGCGGAGCCCGATGCTAAGAGAGATGCGCGGGGTGAGGCGCCACTGATCGGTGGCGTAGAGATCGTAAACGCTGGTGCGCAGGTAGCGGTCGCCGCCGCTGGGGGTGTTCTGTAGGGCCACCAGGTTCGCATCGCCGGGGTTGGTGAGAATCTGTGCGCCCTGCGCCCCGCTCAGCGAATTGGTGTAGTTAATCGACATGCTGTACGGGCTGGCAATCAGGAAATCGGCAAAATCGAACCCGGTGGCGCCGCCGTTGAATTGCAGCGTTCCGCGGGGATTGCTCTGGCTCAGCAGATTGGTCTCGCGCCGGCTGAAATCGCCGCCGAACTGGAATTCGTGCACGCCCTTCACCCACAGCACCGTGTCGCCGATGGCGCTGGTTTGCGGATGGCTGAAACGGTAAGTGGAATCCGAAAGCCCCTGCGTTCCGGAACTCATAAAACTGATCGCCGGCGGGCCCCAGTTCACCGGACTCTGATCCGTCCCCTGAATTCCGAGGTTACCCTCGAGATTGCCGACAGTGCTCAGGTTGGAAAAATACGGTGTGGCCAACGCACTGGCCCGGCTGTAGTTGTACCGCAGGGTGGAGATTACGTGCAGATTGAAGTGGTAAATATAAGAGGCGTTGGCGTTGACGCCGTTATTGGTGGAACCGTCAAACCACCCCGGTATGGCGCCGCTGAACAGGCTGGGAGTGAGCGTGTCCTGCCGCTGCCACTGGATGCCGCCGTTCACCTGATTCTTGGTATTGAACGTGTAGCTCAGGCGCGCATTGATGTTGTCGCCGTTGGTGTGGCCGGTGCCCGACGCCGCATAGTTATAGGCGGTGGCCCCGGCGCTGAATACGTTGGGCTCCGGATAATACTTCAAGAGCGCCGCGGCAATCGGGCTGATCTGGCTGGCGGGGATGATGTTGCCGGGATATGCGCTCCCCAGGTTTGCATTGGGCACGCCGGAGAAATCGCCCTCTCTTTCCGCATCGGTGGGAACCAGCGCGGTGAAAGGCGAAGCCGTGCGATTGCGCGTGAGGGAATAGTTGACGGTGAACGTGCCTTTGCCCTTGGTATCGAAGATATGCGGAATCTTCAACGGTCCACCGGCAGTCAGAGTGGAGCGCAGATTCTGGAAGCTCGGCTGGTTGACCTCTTTGCCGGTAATCGAATAGGATCGCGCGTCCAGAACGGCATTGGTATAACCGTTGATGCTGGCCGAGAAATTGTAGCGTGAGCGGGGATCGCGCCGGTTGTTGCCGAAAGCCGCGGGATTGCGTCCGCCGGGACCTCGTCCGCCGGCGCGCCCGCCACCGAAGCCCATTCCGCCGCCGCGGCCGCCACCGAAACCGGCCCCACCCGGGCCGCCGCGGCCGCCGCCACCGCCCGGGCCACCTGGACCGCCGCCGCCAGCCATCCGGTCGCCACCCATTGCGGGTACCCCGCCCGGACCGCCGGGCATCCCCCCGCCCATATCCGGACCGCCGAATCCGCCACGGCCTCCGCCCATCCAATCGCCGCCCGGCTGGTTCATCCCCAATCCCGAGCTCACACTGCCGTTGATGGTGAAAGAATCGTTGCCCTGGTTGGCCAGGTCGCCCATATCCTGTTGAGGCGGCTGGACTGCCGTGTCCTGCGCATCGAAACCATCGCCGGTCTGTCCCACATTTAGCCGCGTAAAACCGCCGCCCTGCCCCTGACCTGCCAGTGCGGCATTCAAGGATGGCCGGCCACCGTTATTACCCGTAGCGTTGTTACCTGGACCGTTGCCGACTCCTGCTCTGCGCGGCGCGGCGCCCGGGGCTGTCGAGCCGGTCGGGGGCGCGGGCGGAGCCGTGGCAGCAGTCGTCGCAGGTGCTGTAGGCGCGCTTGCGCCTGCTGGCGCGGGCGCCGTGGCTGGAGCCTCCGGCTTGGACGGATTGGCGATCGATTCCAGCGTTTGATACTTCAGATCCCACTCCGGACCGGGGACATCCGGTGAAACCCCGATGTCACGTGTCGTCGTTACAAAGCCAAAAGCCTCCACGAAAATCTTCCAGGTTCCGTCATCGAGGTCGGCAAACGAGTAGAATCCCGCGTCGTCCGTGCTGGTTACCACCTTTTTGTCTCCCAGGGTTGCGGTAACGGTCGCGCCGGGCACCGGCAAGCCGCCAGCTTTCACTACACCGTGGCTTTCCGAGGCCCAGAGACCAGTCAGCGTAAAGCAGGCGACCAGTAAAAGTCGCCGGAAAGGGGTAGATAAACGGTTAGCAGCCATTGAGGTAACACCATTCAAGGCGCACACAGTCCGTGGAATGTTACCGCCTGGGGAGATTCCACACCTTAGCAGGTTTCCTTCCAAATCCGCCCCTTCGCGCCGATGTTATCGATAGTCGGTAATGCCGATGATGGTTATCCTTCGAGTATCTCTCAAGTGCTAACAAAATCTATGGTTAATTTGTGCCGCGTCCTGCTCCATAATGGTCCCACTCGCGGTATTAATGGCGTCACGGCGGCGCTACGAGCTGGGACTTGAGAGTTTAGCTTGGCCTGTTTATTTTGCGGCAAAGAAATCGGCCCGTTTCGGGTCCTCCGGGATTCGGAGTTCTGCTGCCCCGCGCACCGCAAGGGCTACAGCGCCCGGCTCGGCAAGGCCTTAGGCCGGATTTCCGCCCACGAGCCTCCGCCCGCCCCCATCGCCACATTCATACCGTATAAGCCGTTTCCAGGCAATAACCGCAGCCTGTCTCAAGTTTCGACTCTCGAGCCGTTCCGCCCCGAAATTCAACTCCTCAGCGCCTGGCCGCTTGCCGTTACCCCCCTGCCCCGCGAGCGCATGGCGCCGTTGCCCCTCCAGCCTTTCCCCCTTCAGGGCGCGGATTTCTCCGCCCAGCCTCAGCCTTGGCCCGGCGACCGGTCCCTGCGTCACCTCTCGCTGGAATTGCTCGCCGAGAATCCGCTTTCGGGCTACAAACCCGACGACGAGCCTGAGGCCGCCGGACCGGCGTTCACGGAACTATCGGCCGCGGACCGGCTGCCCAAAGCGACCGTTGAGCTCGATCCTTCGTGGACTGCACCGGCCGTTCGTTTACCGGATGCGTCCCGCCCGGCCGTCCGCGCCGGCGCCCTCGTACTATGCCCGGCCACGCGAGGTTTGTTGGCAGATGCGGTGGAAGCATTCATTCCGCCAAGCCGCGATCCGCAGATGCTGGCGTATTCCGCGCCGTGCTGGGTGCCGGTTCGGTGGCCGCTTCAGCCCGTCGATTGGAAAGTGTCGGTGGATGTTGCCAGCCCAGCCGCGGCCCCTGCCGCCGAACCTGTGGAAGCGCTCCTCCCGGCATTCGCCGAGCCACAGAGCGTCTCCTGGCCGGCTGCCCCTGCACTCCCGCAACTGGCGATCGATGCCGCAGACTGGCTTGCCGCCACCGCCATGGCCGAGCCAGTAGCCGGCCCCCCCGCCGTCGCCGTGGAAGCGCTCCTCCCCGCGTTCGCCGAGCCGCTGAACGTCGCCTGGCCTGCGGCCCCCGCGCTCCCGCAACTGAAGATTGAGGCCGCGGACTTGCTTGCCGCCACCGCCATGGCCGAACCTGCGGCGGGTCCTATTGCCCAACCTGTAGAGTCGTTCCTGCCATCTCCGGCCGAACCGCAGATCTCCCCGTGGCCCGCCGTTGCGAGTGCCCTGCCGCGGATGACCGTAAATCCGGCCGGGTGGGTGCTCTCGGTGGATGTAGCCGGACCGATGCCGGCGGCCGCGGCGGAAGCCGTGGAGTCTTTCCTCCCGGCGCCGGCCGAGCCGCAGATCATGGCATGGCCCGCGGCTGCCGCCGCATTGCCGCGCCTTACGCTCGATCCCGCTGCCTGGGTACTCTCGGTCGACTTAATGGAATCGGCAGCCGCGGCCTCAGCCGAACCGGTGGAAGCGTTCCTGCCGCCGTTTGCCGAACCCCAGATCGTCAGCTGGCCAGCGGCGGCGGCTCTCTTGCCGCGCCTGAGCTTGGAGGCCGCCGATTGGGTGCTCACCGCCGGCATTGCCAAGGCCGCCAGCAGCCCTGCCGCCGAAGCTGTCGAATCGCTGTTTCCCGCGGCCCCCGAACCTTGCGCGCTCCCCATCTTCCAGCAAGCCCTCCGGCTGCCCCAGTTCACCTTGGCAGCCATCGAACCGGAACCGTTGGAGGAATTCGTACCGCCGCTGGTAATCGCCAATGCCTGTCAGGATTGGATGCCCAGTCCGCCGGCTTGCGAGACGGTCCGCGACGTGATTCCATCGTTCGGCGGCGCCCTGCCTTCCGGCGTAAGCCTGCAGGTGCCGGTTGACCTGTCGCTGCAGGAGGCCGCGATTCGTTGGGAAGGCGACTGGCGCCCCGCGGCGATGGCCGAACCGGTCATTTCCTTTGTCGCGCCGCACCTTGAGCTGGCGCTTTCCGGCAGCTTGCCGGTTTCCGCGCCGGAAACGGGCGCTTTGCAGAGAGCCGCCGCCGGACAACAGAAGAGTCTGGCCGCGCCGGCCGGTGAGCGTCTGCCGGAAGTCATCGGGCCCCTGAGCGATTCGCCCGTGGCCGCGGCCGCGTACCAACAGTCCGGCCGCGGGCTTCGCCTGCCAGATTTCGTACTCCAGCACGCTACCGGCAATCGCGCGGCGCCGTTCCGCCCCGCCGCGCCGGCGGCACTCCAACCGGCCACGGCCGAACCGAATCCGGGCAGCGATGCGACCCGCCTCGATACCGCTGCCGCAATGCAATCGCCTGCCGCGCCTGCCGCCTTGCTCCGTTGCGGATTCCCGCTGGCAAAAGCGATCGTCGCCGACTTCATTTGTCAGCGGACGCCCATGGCGCCGGTAAAATCGCTGGAATCGATCGCGCCCAAGGTTGCCGTTCTGGCGCCCAAGTTCGTTGTCCGGCCGATCTTCGAACGCGTCGAAGAAGCCGTAGAGCCACCGAAACAGGTCGAGAGAATTCCGGCGTTTGCGGAGATTTTCGAAATCAGCAAGGCCATGCGGAAGCAGTCCGCCACCCGCAGGGGCCTGTTCTCGGCCGGCAAGCTGATTGCCGCGAGCCTGATCGTCGGGCTGGGGATGTGGTTCGGCGCCGGTTCCGTCAAAATCAGCCGGCAGCTGTTTGCCTTGAACACCAACATTCACGGAATGGGTTCCAACAACACGTCGTCCGGAGTGGATGCCGGCTCCTCCGCGTCGGGCACCTTCCCATCGCCCAAATACTCCGCGGCGAAAGCCCCCGAGGGGCCGATAGCCCGCGTCCGTCACGCCATTCAAAGCCGTGCGTCGGTGGAACTCACCGATACCTTCCGCCGCATGGAGGCTTGGGGTTCGAACGCCTTGACCCTGCCGGCCGGCTGGACTCGCAATTCCGATGGCTACGTGCGAACCGGCCAACTGGCGCTCTATCGTCCTACGCAAAGCTTCGCCGATTACCACTTCGAGTTCTTCGGCGAAATCGAAAAGAAGAGCATGAGTTGGGCGGTGCGCGCGCACGATCCGCAAAACTACTACGGCATGAAGATGACCGTGATCGAGCCCGGCCTGCGACCCGTGGTCGCCATGGTGCATTACGCCGTGGTCGGGGGTAAGAAGGGGCAGCGTGTGGAAACGCCGCTCAGCATCATGGTGCACAACAATGAGCCCTACCATATCGCCGTGGATGTGAAAGGCAATAAGGTAATTACGTCTATTGAGGGACAGGAAGTGGATTCCTGGACGGACGATGCCATCAAAGTGGGCGGCATCGGCTTTTTCAGCGAAGTCGGCGAAAGCGCCAGGCTCTACTGGATGAGGGTGAGCAAGAACCAGGACTGGCTGGGACGTGTCTGTGCGTACCTGTCCAGCGGATCGCGGAACGACACCGCGGATCTGTGGCGCGAGGAGACTCCTCACGCGCCGTCGCAGCCATCGCAACCCGCGCTGCCCCCGACTACCGACGTAACCTTGGCGGCAGCTGAAGAGACCGAAGAATTTTCACATATCAGCCCTCAGAGGGCCAGGATTTCGAAATACGGGAGGACCGAACTATGCAGGTCGTGACCAAGACAACTACCACGAGTGGCGCCAAAATCATGCCGGCCGCCGTGACTTCCATCGACGAAGCCAAACAGCTCAAGCGTCCCAATCGCACGCTCTCGAAGGCCGTTTCTCTGCATCTGGAAGGCAAGCTGGAAAGCGCCGCCAAAATGTTGAGCAAGGCTATCGAATCCGGGGAACGCGATCCGGCGCTCTACTCAGCCCTTGGCCACATTCACTACGAAATGCGCGATTACGCGGCTGCCGCGGCGGTTTACACGCAGCTGGTGGAAATCGAGCCCCTGCACCGCACCGCGTACTTCAATCTGGGCGTCTGCCAGGGCAACCTGAAGGACTGGACCAACGCCTCGGAATCGTTCCGGGTGGCCGCCGAAGTGGATGCCACGCGCGCCGATGCGCTGCTCGGCTTGGGCACCTCTCTCATTCACACGGGACAGCCCACGGAAGCCCTGGAACCACTCGAGAAATACCTGAGCCTGTACCCCGACCATGAGCAGGCCACGTTCGGTAAGGCCGTCTCTCTGCAGCAGGCCGGACGCCACGCCGAAGCGGTGGAAGAGTACCGCAAAGTGCTCAAGCGCAATCCCCGCTGCGAAGAGGCCCTTTCCAACCTGGTGGCGCTATTCCTGGAGAAAAAGGATCACGACTCCGTCCGCCGGTATGCCGAAATGCTTTCCGAGCTGCAACCGGAATCCACCGTGGCGACGGAAGCCCTGGCCACCTTGGCCTTCGGCGACGGCGACTTCATGGCCGCGGTTCGCTACTGCCGCAGCCTCTCGGAACTCGCGCCCGACCGGTTTGAAAACTGGTTCAACCTGGGAGTCGCCTATCACAAACTCGGCCAGCATGAGAAGGCCATTCAGGCTTACCGCCAGGCCACCACTCTACGGCCCGATTGCGCCCAGGCGCATCTCAACCTGGGAGTGGCACAGCAGGAGATGAGCGATCTGCCTGCCGCCCGGACCTGCTATGAACGCGCCCTGGAGTCCGACCCGCAGCAGGCCGGCGTGCTGTGGAACCTGGCTTTGGTGATGGAACAACAGGGAGAGCGCAACTGGGCCGAAAAGCTCTACGAGCGCATTCCCGACGAAGCTCCCGAATCCTGCGACGCCACCTTCCGGCTGGGGTATCTGCGCCTTCTGCGCGGCGACTACCAATCGAGCGCCATGGCGTTCCAGATTTGCATCGAGCGGCGGCCCGACTGGCCGGAAGCCTGTCTCAATGCCGGCATCGCCTTCGCTCGCTGCGGCAACCCGGAAGCGGCCCGCCGCTATTTCCAGGAAGCCCTCATGATCCGGCCGGATTCCTCCGACGCCGTTCGCGGCCTGGCGGCCCTTGCCCTGGAGCAACAGGATTACCAGGAGGCATACGACTTGCATCGCCGCCTGATCGACATGGGCGAGCGCGGCGCGGAGCTGTTCTACAACGCCGGCCTGATCTGCCAGAAGCGCAATATGACCGAGGAGGCCGTTAAGTTCTACCAGCAGGCGCTGACCGAAGAGCCGGAATTCGCCGAAGCGCTCCTGAATTTAGGGCATGCACTCATGTCCCTGGGGCAGGAAGAGGAAGCGCGATCCTTCTGGCGCCGCGCTATCCGCGAGAAGCCCGAGCTGGCGCAGACATACTTCGAGCCGGCTTAACTCGGAGCAAAAGCATTATTTGCCACGGATGGACACGGATAAGAAAGAGCTTGGTTTTTATCCGTGTGAATCCGTGGCCAATTTATTCTTCCGACACGTTATTTGTGCCCAATCACATGCACCGTGGGACGCGATGTCGGCGGAGGGGTAATAGGGCGCGTTACCGGATAGCGGGGCCCTGTCAGGCCAGTCCCCAACCCGGCGCCGAGCCGGATCGGCGCATAGGGCGAATGCCCTGCCCCGAGCGATGGCAGCCCCAATAACAATGGCCGGTACCGGTAGCCCGGCAGGTAAAGCGAATAGAAGCCGGGCTGATACAGGGCAGTCCCATACAGGCCCGACTGGTACGGCGGCACTCCGCCATAAGCGCCAACCGTCGAAGCCATCGACGGATATCCCAGCAATGGGAAATACGTGAAGGCGTCCATGGGCGCGTAAGAGCTCGTAATGGTGGCCGGATCCTGAATATCGGCCGCGATGGCATTGTCCGCGGAGATCGATTGCGCCCGGCCTTCCGCCCAATCCCGCAGCGAATCGGGCGCGTCAATGGCGGATTTCTCGGGCGCCAGTACGCCTTCGAGCGGCAGGTCGTTCCCCTGCTCGACGGTCACCGGCGCATCGCCTGCCGCCGCTACTTCCACCGTCCCACCGCGCGCCTGCACCCGCGGCGGGTCGGCATCCACGCGGTAGCTGCCCTCGCGGGCCTGGCGTACCGTCCAATTCTTATAGATCATCGTGACCGAGGTGCCCGGCGCCGCTTCCGCCGATTCCACCATGGCCGAACCGGTAAGCAATTCCACTTTGGTATTCGCCAGAACGGTGGAAACCATGCGGATGGAACTCTTTTCGCCCACGCGCAGGAAAACGCCCGGCGTCAGCAGTATCTCCGCGCGACCCTGCTCCGTGCGGAGTTCCGCTCCTTCCGGAATGGCGGCGAACTTCCCGAAATGCGATTCCAGGGGTTGCCCCGCCACGAAAACCGCCCCCTCGAAAAAGTGGACCAGGCCGGAATGCGTGGAAATCACCGCCTGCCCAAAAGCCGGCGATACCGACGCAGCTCCAGCCGCAATTAGTGAAAAGACGTACATCGAGACGCGAGACATAAAACAGCCACTCCCGTCCCGAGTATCTGCCTATCCCTGCCGCCCGTCAAGAGTATGATAACGACATGATCGCCAAGTGGTGGTGTGCCGGCCTGTTCTGCGCCGCGATAGGCTGGGCGCAGCCGTCGGGTCTGGTGGGAATCGCCCATGTCGCATTCCGTGTGGCCGACCTCGAAGCCGCGCGCAGTTTCTACCGGAAGCTGGGCTTCGAGCAGTTCTTCGAAATCAAGCAAGGCGAGCGGACCACCGAAGCTTTCCTCAAAATCAACGATCGCCAATTCCTCGAACTGTATCCGCGCAGCGATCCCGCGCAGGCTCTCGGGTTGATGCACGTGTGCTACGAATCGAGCGATCTGGAAGCGCTCCACGCCGGCTATATGACGCGCGGGCTCACGGTTTCCGATGTGCGCAAGGCTGGGGCGGGCAACCTGCTGATGACCGTGAAAGACCCGGAGGGCCAGACGATCGAATTCACGCAATACCTGCCGGGCTCGCGGCACTATGAGGATCGCGGCAAGCATCTCAGCGCCAATCGCGTGTCGCAAACGCTCACAGGCGCGACTACGACGGCGCGGGACGTGATGGCCATGCGGGCGTTCTATGTCGAGAAGCTCGGCTTAAGCGAACTCGCGGGCGGGCGGCTTCGCATACCCGGCGATTCGCGCCAAGAACTAGATCTCGGGGCCTCGGGAATTCAATTCGGTGTGAGCGATTTGCAGCAGACGGCCCGAGTGCTGGCCGGTTTGGGCTTGCAGGTGCGGAGCGGTACTGTCGCGGTGACGGTGAGCGATCCCGATGGAAACGTGATTTCGTTTTTAAAGTGGAGGGACTAAGCCCCGCCGATCTTTGAACTCCGAGACGATGAAAATACAGCGGAAACTCCTATGCTAGAATCGACCCAGAAAATCTGTGGTGTTTTCAATAATCCGAGAGGAGGCCGCGTGGCATTTCTTGGCTGTTTGACCGGACCGCGGGAATCTGAAATTGTGGCAAGGCTGGGTCACAGGTACTTCGGCATCGCGCCCGCGGAACTGGACGACGATATTCGGACGTATGAGGACTCCGCGCGAAGAGGTGAGATCCAGCCAGTCTATTTGGACCGCCTCGGATCTCCTTACCTAATTCTGTCCCGTCCCGACTCGCGAAATGCCAGATTTTACTTCTTCGAGTAGGGCTATTCGTTTGGGGGTGACATCGATCGTGTCCTGACGAATATAGAACAAGCGCGACCTGCCTGCTAAACGGACCGATCTTCCGAACTGGCTGCCCTTGGAACCAGGAAATGACTGAAACGGCAAACTCTCTCCGGTCTCGCCTGAACTACGAGCCACAAGAACTCCAATTTGGGACCAGTGGCCGGCGAGGGGAGGTCGTCCATTTGACACAGTTGGAAGTCTACATAAACGCGCTCGCCGAATTGCAGTACCTGGAGGCGATCCCAGCGTCCGATGGCGGCATCGTTCGAGGCGATGACTTTTATTTCGCCAGCGACCTGCGCCCCAGTTCCACGCAATACGTCAAGGAGCAGCGGGGGTGCGGAGAGATCTGCCAAGCCATCGAGACCGCCATTCGCGACGCTGGAATGAGGCCAGTCAATCTCGGGCACATTCCAACCCCGGCTCTGGCGTATTATGCCCTTGCGCGGGACAAGGGCAGCATGATGGTCACGGGAAGCCACATTCCATTCGACCGAAACGGCTACAAACTGAATACATCCGCCGGTGAATTGTTGAAGGAACACGAGGAACCTATCAACCGGGCGGTTCAGCGGGTTCGGGAGCAGATTTATTCGCAGCCCTTCACCGTTTCCCAATTCGACGAGCGGGGCTTATTCAAATCGGGCCATCGCGATTTGCCCAATGAAGTAAGCGCTGCCAGGTCGGAGTATGTGGAGCGCTACCTAAGTTTCTTTGGAGACTCGTCTCTCAGCGGCAAGCGCATTCTGGTCTATCAACATTCCGCCGTCGGGCGAGACCTTCTGGTGGAAGTCCTGGAACGTCTTGGAGCAAGTACGATCCCAAGCGGGCGCAGCGAGAGCTTTATCCCAATCGATACGGAGAACATCGACAAGGCGCAGCTCGCCACAATCCAGGCGCTCGTGGACGAAGCCGCCCCGAAGCATGGGCCGATTGATGCCGTCGTATCGACGGACGGCGACAGCGATCGGCCGCTCATCCTCGGCGTGAATCGTGCCACGCGGGAGGTACGGTTCCATGGCGGCGATCTGGTCGGAATGGTGGTCGCGGAGTACTTGGGGGTGGACGCGGTGGTGGTGCCGATCAGTTGCAACGATGCCATCGACAGGGGCAATCTGGCTCGGATTGTCCAACCGAAGACTCGGATCGGGTCGCCTTATGTAATTGCCGCCATGAAGAAAGCGCTAGGGAGGGGACGAATGGCGGTTTGCGGTTGGGAGGCGAACGGCGGGTTTCTCACCGGGTCGGATATTCTCCGGAACGGAAGAATCCTAAAGCGACTCCCTACGCGCGATGCGGTCTTACCTATTTTGAGTGTACTGTTCGCCGCGGCCGCCAGGAAGCTGTCGCTGATCGAGCTTTTCGACAGCCTCCCGAAGCGCTTCAGCCGGGCCGCTCTTCTCAGACGAATCCCGCGGTCCATTGGGTTGAAGCTGGTGCAGCGACTCTCACCCGACGATTCGAGCATTCAAGAGGCGATTTTCGATAAGGACGGGACGACTTTGCTGGACGGCGAAAGCCTACCGTTGGTAGTCCGGGAATCTGACAAGGCGGACGCGATCCGGGTTCAATTGGAGCAGTTCTTCACGCCGGATCTCGGATTTGGAACAATTACCCGCCTGAATTATACGGATGGCGTGCGAATCGCCTTCAGCAACGGGGACATTGCGCACTTCCGCCCGTCCGGCAACGCGGACGAACTACGGATTTATGGTGTCGCGGACACACAAGAGCGCGCCGACGCCATTGCCGAGATGGGTACTCGCGAGCCTGACGGCATCCTGCGTCGAATGGAAATGGCGTGACCAAGTGAAGGTACGGACGCAAATGGGCTGATATTGGCTTATTCGCGCGAAAAGGCTGGCCGAAGGTTCCGGTCAACCGCCAACCGCCCACGGAGTTCCTTCTCGCCAGGCAACTTCGAACAATACCATGCCTCATACCTGGCAAGGGTAGACAGCCCGGGATTATCCATAACCCGCTCCCAGAGGTCTCCATCGGGAACCTTTGCCGGAGTGGGCATTGCGTAGATGAGCAAGGTATTCGCGTCCTTAAAGACGTCGTTCGCCAAACGAAAGTCCTTTGGGTCAGGATTGGATTGAGGCGACGACAAGTATCTCTTGTTTCAGCAGGTTGGCTTCGGGTAAGCGGCATCGCCCTCAGCCTGATTTCACCCGCAGCAGCGCATCGCTCGCGCGTTTTTGCCGGTCGGTTTGCAAGTCGAAATCCGAAAGTTGAAGTCGAACGTGAGCTGAACGTTTCCTCAATGCTCGCGAGGCAAGCTGAGGGTATCAACATGTCGCAGGGTCGGGCGTTCAAATCGTCCCGTTGCTGGCGTATAGCCCTGCAACGCGCATTTTGAAAAGCCTGATTTGGCTGGGACGCAGGGATTCGAACCCCGATACGCAGATCCAGAGTCTGCAGTCTTACCGTTAGACGACGTCCCAATGCTTGCGACTACGTTATTTTAGCAGACCGCCAAAGGGCGAATCCATACGGTCCGGCCATAGTAAACTGAAAGCTCAGCATGAAGAAGTGGTTGCGGCTGGGCGTCGCGCTCGCGCTGGGCGCCTCCGGCGGCTGGGCAGTCGACTGGATAGCCCGCTACCCCAAAACCGAAGGCTACGTCAGCGACTTCTCTCAGGTCGTCGACGCGGCCGGCAAAACCCAGATCGAAGCCTACGCCGCCAGCGTCGAACAGGCCACTGGCGCGCGAATGGCATTCGTCACCATCCCTTCTTTGGAGGGCGAACCGATTGAAGGCGTCGCCGGCGCCATATTTCGTGGTTGGAGCACGGGCGAGACCCGCAACGAAAACGGAGTTCTGCTCCTGTTCTCCATCGCCGAGCACCGCTTCCGCCTGGAAGAGGGCCACAGCCTCGCGGCCATTCTGCCCGGCGGCCTCGGCGAAGACACTTTGCGCGCCATGCGGCCGGCATTACGCAAGGATGATATCGGCGATGCCGTGGCTGCCGCCGCGCAGACCGTCGGCGCCGCTATTGCCGAGGCCAAACATGCCCGCCTGACAGCGCGCCTGCCGCACCGGCGCAATCCGCCGAAGATTTCGGATTATTGGAATTGGATGCCGATGGTAGGAATGGTGGCGCTGGCGTGGCTGCTATCGCGCGCGCCCGGTCCGCACGCCGGCGCCGGCGTGTTCGGCATGCTTCCCTGGCTGTTGCTCGGCAACCGCATGGGAGCGCGCGCCAGTTACGGCAGCCGCGGCAGCGGCTGCGGTATGCTTTCCGGCGCGGATCTGCTCCGCCGCCTGCTGCTCGATTCCGTCTCCACCTTCTGCCTGTTGTTCCGCCACGCCCTGATTTTGCACGGCTCCGAGGGACCGGCGGCGAAGCGCGAGGTGATTGCCGCCGCCAGCCAACGATTCGGCTTCGATCCGTTGCCGTTGGAGAAGTTGTTGGCCATCCGCGAGCGGAAACTGAAGGCGCGAGGTGGAACCGGTCGCGCTCCTCGGTCCGTATCTGGAAGCTATCTCCGTGGTGATTAACGCTGTGGACGAACTGGTACAATAACGCCGCCGTGAGAAACGCTCTCATAGTGATCGGTGTCGTCAGCCTGCTGGCCATTTCGGGCGTGAAATATGCCAGCGTGCGCAACCGTCTGCTGACTGAGCGGACGGCGGTCGGCACGCAGTGGGCCGAAGTCGCGAGCGCCATGCAGCGGCGGGCCGACATCATCTTTAATCTCGCCAACCCGATGAAAGACTTCTCCCACGATACCGGCGATGTGGTGGTTAAAATCGCCGAGGCCCGCGCCACCTTGTCCGGGAGCAGAACGCCGCAAGACACGATGGCGGCCTACGATCGCCTCAACCTCGCAATCTCGCGACTGCTGTCGGTGGTGCAGAATGAGCGTCGCTTGCGAACCGAGGTGAAATTATCGCATTTGCCGGACGACGTCTCCAACACAGAAAACGAAGTAAATATCACCCGGGAGCGATACAATGAAGCACTGCAGACCTATAATGCCGCACTGCAGCTTTTCCCGAACAATATCGTAGCTGCCATGTCCGGATTCACCCGCAACGACGCCTACATTCAAACCGAAGCGGGCGCCGGACAGGGCGCGAAAATGTAATTCTAAAACGAACTCCTATGATTCAGAACTTTGCGAACTATATTAATGGCGAGTGGGTATCGGGGGCGAAAACTTTTGAAAATCGCAACCCCGCGAACACCGATGAACTGATTGGCACGTTCACCAAAGGCAGCGCGCAGGATATGCGCGATGCCGCGGCTGCCGCGGCTGCCGCGCTACCGGCTTGGTCATCGATGAGCGGCCCGGGGCGCGGCAATATTCTCTATAAAGCGGCCGATATCCTCGACCGGAAATTCGATTCCGTGGCCGCCGACATGACCCGTGAGGAAGGCAAGACATTCCCCGAGGCGAAAGGCGAAGTCCGCCGCGCCATCAACATCCTCCGCTACTTCGGTGGCGAGGGCTCTCGCATGCCCGGCATGCTGGTGCCATCGGAACGCGATCGCGTCCACATGTTCGCGCTGCGCAAGCCCATTGGCGTGGTCGGACTCATCACGCCCTGGAACTTTCCCAGCGCTATTCCCGCCTGGAAGCTGGCGCCGGCGCTCATCTGCGGGAATACGGTAGTGGTGAAACCGGCGTCGGCCGCGCCGCTGAGCGCGTGGCGCATTGTGGAAGCGCTGCACGAAGCCGGCATTCCCAAGGGAGTGGTGAACTTCGTGGCCGGGTCGGGCGGAGAGTTGGGAGAGGCGATGATCGCGGCTCCGCCGCTCAAAGCGGTGTCGTTCACGGGTTCGTGCGAGATCGGCGCGTGGCTGCATGGCGAAGCATCCAAGCGGCGCTTGCGGATTCAGCTCGAAATGGGCGGCAAGAATCCTACCATCGTGCTGGCCGACGCCGATTTCAACTCCGCGGTGGAAAACGTGGTCAACGCCGCCTTCTTCTCCACCGGCCAAAAGTGCACCGCCACCAGCCGCGCCATCGTGGAAGACGCCATCTACGACCGCTTTGTAGCCGCGGTAGTGGAGCGCACCAAGAAGTTGAAGGTGGGCGACGGCATGCAGGCCGGCATCGATATCGGTCCATGCGTGGACCAGGGTCAGATGGACACGGTACTGCGCTACATCGCCATCGGGCGCAAAGAAAACGGCGAGCCCTTGTGTGGCGGTAACCGGCTGACCGGCGGCGCGCCCGCCAAAGGCTACTTCGTAGAGCCCACGGTATTCGCCGGGGTGGAGGAATCGCATACTATTGCGAAGGAAGAAATCTTCGGGCCGGTGCTGGCCATCATGCGCGCCAAGGATTTCGAGGACGCCATGCGGATCGCCAACAATATTCCGTTCGGGCTTTCGTCGTCCATCCAGACCACCAATCTCTCGCGCGCATTCGAATTTATCTATCGCGCCGAGGCGGGCCTGCTGACCGTCAACTTACCGAGCGCCGGCGTGGAATATCAGCTTCCGTTCGGCGGCACAAAGGATTCCAGTTTCGGACCGAAAGAGCAGGGCCCGGCGGCCATGGAATTCTACAGCGATTACAAAACGGTGTACTTGAAGTACTGAACTTTTTGGCAGCAAATTCGTACTTGAGTCTGAATATGAGAGCAGCCACAGCTTTAGCCCTTACCCTCTTAGCGGCGCCTGCCGTTTTCAGCCAGGCGCCCGCACCGCGCGCGGAATTCGAGGTCGCGTCCGTGAAACCGTCAGAGCCGCTTACCAATGGGCGGGTTTCCGTCGGAGTGCATATCGATGGCGCCATGGTGCGTTGCACTTACCTTTCGCTCCTCAATTACCTCAACATGGCGTATGACGTGAAGGATTACCAGGTCATCGGGCCCGACTGGCTGGGCAGCGAACATTTCGACATCAACGCCAAGCGGCCCGCAGGGGTCGACGGCGACAAGGCTCTTCGCGGCATGATGGCGTCGCTGCTGGAAGACCGCTTCAAGATGGTGGTGCATCGCGAAACCCGCGATTTGCCGGCATATGCGCTGGTGGTGGGTAAGGGCGGCCTCAAGATGAAAGAAGTGCCGCCCGATCCCGACGCGGACGCGAGCAAGGTCGATGTGAACGTGACCGCCGGCGCTCGGGGCGCGACGGTCGATCTCGGAGGCGGAGCGTCGCTCAGCTACGGCTTGAACAAGCTCGAGGCGCGGAAGGTCAACATCCCCTCGATCATGGATTCGCTCTCCAAGTTTCTGGACCGGCCGGTAGTGGATGAGACCGGACTTACCGGCCGCTACAATTTCACGTTGGAATATTCCGTTAGTGAGCTTAAGACCATGGTGCGCCTCTCCGGCTCCGATGCCAGCCAGATTCCCGATTTCGGCGGCGATCAGCCGTCCATTTTCACTTCGGTGGAATCGCTGGGGCTCAAGTTCGAGCCGCGGAAAGCTCCCGTGCCGGTGATCGTAATCGATAGCATACAGAAGGCGCCCACGGCGAATTAGGCTCGATACTGAGCCGTGACCGAAGGGAGCGGTGGGCGTGTTCCGCATCCCGCTCCCTTTGGTTGCGGCTCAGTGTCGGCAGCCTGCGTCCCCGCCCTATTTCACCACCAGCGAATACCCACCCGTGGTGTCGTTCTTCGAGAAGACCTGCACGTAGTACATCTGATTCGCCTCCACTTGCATCTTTTGATGAATCGCATCACCGGGAGCCTTGGGATCGGGTGCAAAGCCGATGTTCTGGAGGTCGGGAGCGAACATCTCCAAGCCCAATAGCAAAGTGCCGCCGCGCGGCGTCACGTCGACGTTCACGGAACCGCCCGTGGGACTGACGAAGGAGTAAAAGTCCGTATCGTCGGTATCCATCACGTTGGCATCGACGCTCTGGCCGAGGGCGATCCGCGTGGCCGTCAGAATGGTATCGTTCGGCTCGTAAACATCGTAGGCGTGCAGCCCGCTCACCGTCAGCGTGTAGGCCCCGCTGCTGCCGGAGACGCCGTCTATCTGGACGTAGTAGAGAGTGCTGGGCGGGGGTGAGAAATCGAATCGCACCGCGGCTCCCGCACTGGGAGCCACCTTGATGCCGGTAACCATATTTCCGTTTTGATCGTAGATCCGCAGGCGCGCGATCAAGGTGGACGATTGGCTGGCCACCGACACCGCAATGCGATCGCGCGGCGGACGCGGCGTGATGAACCAGAAGCAGTCCACGTCTCCCACCGATGGGGTGATTGCCGCCTGAACCGGCCGGTCCAGCCAAACCGCATTGGCCTGCGAATTGTCGTTATTGGGCTCCAGTTCGGCGGCGCCGGGATCGATCGATTCCGCCAGGTTCATTCTGCGGATGTTGGCGCGCACCGGTCCGTAGTCGTGGTCGCGAGCCAGGGCATCCCGAAACGCCCGGATGGCGTGCGGCCCGTCCTTGAGTTTCCCGTAGAGCACGCCGAGGTTGTTGAACACCGCCGGCACGGGAAGATCTTTGGCGGCCGCTCCCAGCACATCCGCCGCGGTGGCGTAATTGCTGTGGCGCATCAACTCGCTGGCCCGGTCGAACTGCGCCGTCGCCGCGGGATCCGCCGGCTTCCCAAGGAACGTCAGGTATTCCTGTTCGACTCTGGCGGTATCGGTGATATAACCGGGCAGTGGAGCGTGAACGGCCTGGGAATTGAACATCCAGTTCCAGACCACCGGCACGATCGCCAGAAGCAGTACCAGCGGAACCAGCCACCAGTAGCGCACCAGCAGAGGCCGCCGCCGGTGACGGCGGGCGCGCTTCCCAGCGGGTGCGGCGGCCGGCGAGGCCGCTCTTCTCTCCGAGTCGGGCATGAAATGTGGGCTCTGCTACAATCCTAATTCTATGCGCTCTAAGCGCGGGCGGGAGAATGGGAAATGCCTTCGACTAGCAGTGCTTGCGTGCGGTCTGGCACTTGTGGCCTTCCCGCAGAAACAGAAAAAGGAAGAGAACCAGGTACTGCAACTCCCTAAGGAACTCCCTTCCGTGGTGGAAGGCGACACGCGGCATCTCACCTTTTATGTAACCCCGCTGTCTTCCAAGGGCCTGCTTAGCCGGCAGGTCCGCGATGCCCTGAACGCGCTCACCCACGAAGCCAAGGGCGATACCATTCTGAAAATTCGCGCCTTTGTGGCGGGGTCCGGCGACGGCCGGCGGGTGCGCGACCTTGTCAGCGAGGTATTCTCGGACCATAAGCAGCCATTGCCGGTCCTTAGTCTGGTGCAAGCCGGCGGGCTGCCGGAAGGCGCACAGGTGGTGATCGAGGCCATCGCCGCCGCCCACAAGGAAGTCAATCCGCAAGGGCTGGCTTTCGTGTCGGCGCAGCCGGTTTCGGCCGGCGACCCTACCGGGCCGGTGGCGCCGCTGGCCGACCGGTCTCTCGCCGCCGTGGGGCAGGCGGTGACGGCGGCCGGGTCGGAAGCGGCCGACGTGGTACGCGTCTCCTGCTTCCTCAGTTCGCTCGACGACCTGGCAGCCATCCGCAAAAGGGTGGCGCACGATTACCCCAACGCCGCGGCCGACTTCGTACAGCCGCAGCGCAACCCGGTGCACGCCCTGGCCGCTTGCGAAGCCGTGGCAAAACTGCGGCGCGATCCCGGGACGCCGCTCAACCTCCTGAATCCGCCTGGCCTCGCGGCCGTCGCGGGGGCGTCCGATGTGGCCTTGGTGGCTTCGCCGAAGGTGGTCCTCACTGGGACCCAGGTGTCATTCGGGTTCGAAGAGAACGATGCCCGGTTGGCATTTCAGAGGCTGAGTAAAGCCCTGGAACAAGCCGGCGCATCCCTGCACGATGTAGCGTTCGCCCACTTTTATCCCTTGGCTACGGGGCTTGCCACGCAGGTCCGGAAGGTGCGCGGCGACTTCTTCGATCCGGCACACCCACCCGCATCTTCCGTGCTGCTCTTCGAAGGACTGCCATCGATGAACGCCGGGTTCGCCATCGACGTGGTGGCCGTCAAGTAACCGAACCTTCCCCCGGCGGGGTAGAATAGACGCAACGCAGGTTTCTTATCCATGATTCGCTCATCGGTGGCCATTTTGTTTTGCGGGCTTCTGCTTTCGATTCCCGCCGCTCCTCAACAGACGGAATCGAAGGGAACGCAGCCCCCTGCGCCACCGGCCCCAGCCGCTACTCAAAAGTCCAAGCCGCCGGCCCAGCCCGCCGCGCTGCCCCCGCAGCTGTTCAAAGGCGGAACCCAGGAAATCATTGTGCCCGTGACAGTTACGGACGCAAAAACGGGCCGATACCTCTCCAATCTGGAGCAGAAGGATTTCCGCATTCAGGACGAAGGCACTACCCAGACGATCACGTTCTTCTATCACGACACACCCGGCCTGCGGCAGTATACCGTCATCGGTTTTCTGGTGGATCTGAGCAGCAGTATGCACAGCCACTGGGACAAGTTCCAGGACGCCATCAAGCAGATGATCTGGGGTTTGATGCCGTACGATCCGAACTACACCGGATACCTGGTTGGCTATAGCACCACGGCGGAAGTGAAGGTCGACACTACCTACGACCCGGACAAGCTCACCGAGGCGGTGGATCGCATGAAACCGGGCGGCGGCTCGGCTCTGTACAACGCCATCTACAAAGCCTGCACGGATCGCAAACTGGTGCCTGGCGAGCCGTACCAGCCGCGGCGCGTCATTATCGTCATCGGCGACGGTCATGACACGGCGAGCAATTACACTCTCGATCAGGTGATCGAACTGGCGAACCGCAATCTGGTGACGGTCTTCGGGGTGAGCACGCTGGCGTTCGGAGCGTCGAGCGACGAGTCCGATAATCTGGAGCGGATTGCCAAGGAGACCGGCGGCCGCGTGGAGTACCCTCTGGTTGACCCGTACGGCAATACCGTCTCGGGCTATCTTTCCACCCCGTCGGACGATGGCAACTATGCTCTACATGTCGGCACCGGGGGATATACGGCGGTTATCGCTTCGGCCGTCAATAAATCGGTGATGGCGCTGCAGGGTGAGCTCGGCACGCAGTATATTCTGCGCTACGTACCGCATATCGACCCATCTACCGCGTACAAGGATAAGCGGCGCATCACGGTGGAGATTCCGACCTTGCCGGCCGGTTCGGTAAAGGTTAGGGCGCGGCCGTTCTACTACGCCAACCCCGTCCCTCCCTCGCAGGGCCAGTAAGCCGACGGTTTTCGTGGCGCCGGCATGAGTGCCGGCACTCATGCCTGGGTCGAGACTCCGGACTCCTCTCGACCCGGAGATCGATCCGCACGCCTGCAAACGCCAGCGAGGATCAGCAGCGTTTCCGACTGAAGCTCCAAAGCTCTTCGCGATTGGAATCGCTCTGACGAGCAAGAGAACTCCGCGTCGGCATTGGCGATACGTTTGAAGGGGCGGCAATCGCCCGCTTAATCCTCGCGCAGCGCCACCGTGGGATCCACGCGCGTCGCCCGCTGCGCTGGAAACACCGCCGACGCTACTACTACCGTTACCAACGCTATTGCTACTCCCATCACGATGACAGGCTCCGCCGGCTTCACGCCAAAGAGAAACCGGGCCAGAAGCCGCGAGGTCGCGGCCGTGCCGCCAATTCCTATGGCTGTTCCTGTGGCCGCCAGGAGCAGTGTCTCCCTGGCCACCATCCCTAATACCGACGCCGGAGTCGCCCCCAGCGCCATCCGAATTCCGATTTCCTTGGTCCTTCGCGCTACCGCGTATGACGTGACGCCGAACACGCCGACCGCTGCCAGCACAATCGCCAGACCGGCAAACAGGCCCACCAGCAGCGTGTTGAGCCGCCTCGCAGCAAGCGTTCGCCATACCAACTGCTCCATGGTCGACACGTCCGCCACCGGTTGGTCTTTGTCCATCTCGGCCACCGCGCGCCGCATCGCGCCCACGATCGGGGCCGGATCGGCGGCCGTGCGCATCGTCAGAATCATAAGCCGCCCCATGTCGTTGCCTTGGGTCTCAACCGGCAATTGCTCATTCAGCGCATAGATTGTGCCACCCCTCGCTCCGTGCTCGGGCGAGTACTGCTGAACGTCCCTTACAATTCCGGCGACGGTGAACCATACATCAGCGAATCGAATGCGGCTGCCGAGCGCGGCGCCGGAGGGCCAGAATGCGCGCGCCATCGACTCGCTGATCAGCGCCACCGGCGTCGAGGCCGGCCGGTCCCCGGCGTCGAAATACCGGCCGCGCACCAGCGGGATGGCCATGGCCCGTAGGTAATCCGTGCTGACGTTGGCGTAATCTACGAACGGCTTGTCCCGTGACGTTTCAGGCCGGCCCTCGATTTCGAACTCCGTGCCCTGCATGAGGATCCCCATCGGTAGCGCGGAGACCGTGGCGGCGTACTGCACTCCCGGCAGCCCCCGGGCCCGGCGCAGCAACTCTGCGCGAAACGCACCCACTCGCGGCCCATCCGGGTAACGGCTGCGCGTCAATTGGAGCCGCATGGTGAGGAGGTGTTCCTTCCGGAATCCCAGGTCCACATTGGCTACCCGGCGGAAGCTTTCCATGAGCAGCCCCGCGCCGCACAGCAGCATCATAGCGAACGCCACCTCGACGGTCACCAGCAGGCGGGCGGCACGGTTGTGCGCCGTAACTGTCCGCCCTCCCAGACCTCGGCCTGGCCGCACGGCTGGCAGCGCGCCGAACAGCAGCCCGGTCAGCAGGGAAAGAGCCGCCGCAAACCACAAAACAGTTCCGTTCACTGCGATCTCGTCGGCCCGCGGCATTCCAGCCGGCAGCGCCGCCTTGAGAAACGGGACGGCCCCATATGCCAGCAGCACTCCGGCCAAGCCGCCGCTCAGCGCGAGTATCGCGCTCTCCGTCAGAACCTGGCGCGCGAGGCGTTGCCAGGTCGCTCCGAGCGCGCGCCGAACAGCCATTTCGCGCTCGCGCCCGAGGGCGCGGGCCATCAGCAAATTTGCGATATTCGCGCAGGCGATCAGCAAGACCAACGACGCGGCCGCCATGACTAGCAACAGTGCGGGCCTCGTCTCGTCCAACTGCCGGGCATCGTTTAGACTGGTCACCTTGATTCCCCATCCGCCGTCCTCTGCTGGATAAGCAGTCGCCAGCCGCGCCGCAATGGTCGACATCTCCGCCTGCGTCTGCCGGATCGAAGCGCCGGCCTTCAGACGGGCGATCACGGCCAGCGATTGCAAAGTCCTGTCACGCTGGTTTAGAGAGAGCCAGATCACCGGGCGGTATTCCGCTGAACCCATCGGTGGGAATTCGAATCCCGGCGGCATCACGCCCGCGATGGTGAAGACCTCGTCGTTCACCGTGATCTTCTTTCCGACCGCGCCAGGGTCGCCTCCGAACCGCCGCTTCCACCATGAGTAGCCGACCAAGGCTTGCCGCGGCCCGGCGCTCCGGTCCGCTTCCGGGTCGATCGTGTGCCCCAGCGCCGGGCGCGCACCCAGTAGACCGAACAGGTTTGCCGATACCCGATGACCGATCACCTCCTCAGCCCCTCCATCCCCCGAGATATTCACCCAATGGGCGTAGCGATGAACCCCGAAGTCCTCGATGGTCTTCGATTGCGCCTTCCAATCGGCCAGGTCGGAATAGGATGCGCCGCCCATGAACCGGCGGCCGCTCATTTGCTGCCTGCTGACGTCGACCAGCCGCTCTGCCTGGGCGTACCTCGCCGGTGAGAGCCATACTCCATAGAGCACGCTAAAGATGGCTGTGTTGGCGCCGAGTCCCAGCGCGAGAGTCAATACCGCAACGGCAGTAAACCCCGGGCTGCGCCGCATGCTGCGCAGGGCGCACCGCGCATCTTGGACGAACTCCTCCAGCAGATGCATATGAATATGACGACGATAGCACGCGGATCGTTTACGCCGTTACTCGCAACGGAGGGCGGACATCGGGTCCAGCCGGCCAGCCCGGCGCGCCGGTACGATTCCCGCGGCTGCCGCAAAAACGGCCAACACCAAGACGGCGCCGGCAAAGGCAGGCAGGTCGAAGGAGTCCACTCCGTAAAGTAGGGCGCGCGCCATACGGCCGAGCGCCAGCACGGGCGGTATGCCAAGCGCGATCCCGCTTATCGCCAGGAACAGCGCTTCCTTGAGGATCAGCCAGATCATTTCGCCCCCGGTAGCGCCAAGCGCCATGCGGATACCAATCTCGCCCGTTCGCCGTGTCACTCCGTAAGCCAGCACTCCATACAGGCCGATACAAGCCAGCACCAGCGCCAGTATTCCGAATCCGGTGGACAAGGTGGAGACCAGACGCTCCTTCATCAGGGAGAGTTGCACCTGTCTCTCGACGGTGGAAATGTTGGTGATGAGGAGGGTGGAGCGGGCTGCCAGCACCTGCTTTACCGCCGGCGCGGCCAATGCCATGGCATCGCTCGAGCAGAGGACCGAAAGAGTGAGCCGGTTGACGCGGTCGACGGTTTGCGGGATCGGAACATAGAGAAACCGCCACGGTTGTCCGCGCAGGCTTTCGTGCTTGGCGTCCTTCAGTACGCCGACGATCTCGTAAACCGGCGCTCCTGGGATGGTGGCGAACACGACTTTCCGGCCGATGGGATCGGCACTGCCGAAGTAGAAGCGCGCGGCGGTCTCATTGACGATCGCCACCTTGGGAGCGCCCGCGCCGTCGCGAGCGGTGAATGTCCGTCCGAGGAGAATCGGCATACTCAGAGTCCCGAAGTACTCTGGCGACGCCGAGACCAGGTGCACGTGCCTGTCGGTTTCCGTATGGGGCGAGAATCCTGGAATATCGAGAACCTCGCCGCGGTCGCGGCCGTTCAGCGGAGTCATCGTCGACCAACCGGCGGATTGCACCCCGGGCAGGTGACGGATGCGATCGAGTATCTGCGTCTGCAGCGCCAACCACTGGGGACTGCCAAATAGAGTAGGTTCCGGTGCGACATCCATCGTAAGGATGCCTTGGCGAGCGAACCCGAGATCGACGGACTCAAGTTGGCGCAGACTGCGAATGAAGAGGCCGGCACCGGCCAGCAGGACCATGGAAAGGCCGACCTGCAACACCACGAGCGCGCGGCCGAGGCGCAGCGACGGGCGACTGCCGGCGACGCTTCGCGAACTCGCCTGCATACCCGCGGCGGGATCGACGCGAACGGCACGAAGCGCCGGCAGCAGTCCAAACGCCACGCCGGTCAGCAGGGAAGCCGCGAGCGTGAACAGCAGAACCCGGCCGTTCAGCGAGAGGTCAAGGGCGATCTTGTTGTTTCCCTCGGCGAAGTAGGCCGCCAGCGCCGCCTCGCCACGGAGCGCTAGTATAGCGCCGAGCGCGGCTCCGGCTCCCACTAACACCAAGGCCTCGGTCAGGCCCTGGCGTATCAGGCGGCCGCGGCCCGCGCCAATCGCCAGGCGGACCGCGAACTCCTTTTGACGGGCGGTTGCGCGGGCGAGCATCAGGTTCGCCACGGTGACGCAGGCAGCAAGAAGCACCAGGCCGGCCAGAATCAGGAGTGCGGTGAGGGGCTTCGAGAAGCGGGTCCTGAGAGAGTCGAGTCCTGCCCCGGCGGGCGCCAGCTCAATATGGTCGAAGGCGAGTTTGCGGATGTCCCGCGATATGGCGATGTTCGCCATGAAGGATTGGAATAAGGCATCGGATTCGGCGCGTGCCCGCTCCGGCCGGATTCCGGGCTTGAGCCGCGCGACAATATCGAGCCACCATGCTCCCCGATCCCGCAAGCTGGCGGGGTCGGACAGCATCATGGGAACGGCGATGTCAATCGGTCGCCCCGGTTCGAGGGACATGACGCCGGAAGGCATAATGCCGACGATGGTGACACTGAAATTGGACAGGCGAATCGTTCTGCCTATCACGGACGGAATGCCGCCGAATCGTTGCCGCCAATAGGCGCGGCTGATTACCGCGACGGGACCGTCCGGGCCGCCTTGCTCCACCGTCCGGTCGTCGGCGGCCGAAAGCGTTCGACCAGCCAGGGGCTCGATGCCGAGCAGGCTGTAGAAATTGCCGGACACATACACGCCCCGGACCTGTTCGCGGCGCCCATCGATGTCGATTCCCATGCTGGAAGGGCTGAATGCCGCCATGCTTTCGAAGCTGCGGGCCCGGCCGCGGAGGAGTTCGAAGCAGGGGTATGGAGGACCGCCGTTAGCTCCTTCGGTTCCCACGTTCTGAATGAATACCAGGCGGCCGGGGTCGCGAACCGGCAGGAGGCGGAGCATAACGGCATCCACCAGCCCGAAAATGGCGGCGTTGGCGCCGATACCGAGGGCAAGAGAGAGGATCGCGATGGCTGAAAAGGTGGGGTTTCGCCGGAGGCCGCGGAGGGTGTAGCGAAGGTCTGCGCGAAGTTCATCGAAGCGTTGCCAGCCCCAGGCCTGGCGGCATTCGTCCTTGGTGGCCTCGACCGCGCCGAACTCAACGCGGGCGCGGCGTCCGGCCTCGGTGCGATCCATGCCGGAGCGGACCAGATCGTCTACATAGGCGTCGATGTGGAAGCCGAGCTCGGTGTCCATTTCGCTTTCGAATTTCTTGCGCCGGAAGATCTTCATAAATGCCGCTCCTTCATTCCTAGAGCGCCTAGGAGACAATAATAGACAACTTTTCCTAGAGCGTCAAGGAGAGCCCGATGGGCCTGCTAACGATTTTTCGCCCCAGACGTCTGTATAATCAGAAGTCTAAGTATGCCAAAGACCGACTCTCTGCAGGGTTCGCTCGATTTGCTCGTCCTGAAGATCCTCTCCCGGCGGCCGCGACTGCACGGGTATGCCCTCATGACCGCCATCAAAGATTGGTCGGGCGATGTGCTGAACGCCGAGGAAGGCTCGCTTTATCCGGCGCTGCACCGCATGGAGGAGGCCGGGTGGATCCGCGCTCAGTGGGTGACCAAGACCACGGGCCGGAGGGCGCGAAATTATGAGCTCACCACGGCCGGGCGGAAGCAGCTGGAAGCGGAGGAGTCGCGCTGGCAGGCGGTAACGGCGGCGGTGAATCGGGTTTTGAGGACGGTCTGATATGTCGTTGTGGTCGCGCATGGCCAATGTATTTCGCGGCGAGGGTGTGAGCCGGGAAATCGCCGAGGAACTTGAGTCGCACATCGCGGAGGCCGTCGAGCAGGGGCGCGATCCGGCGGAAGCGCGCAGAGCGTTCGGCGCCGCGCTGCGCACGCGCGAGGAATGCCGCGACTTTCGTGTGCTGGCATGGCTGGATTCGGTCCGGGCGGACACGATTTTCGCCTGGCGCCAGTTTCTCAAGCACAAGGTGACGTCCGCGGCGGCAGTACTTTCGCTCGCGCTGGCGATCGGAGCGTGCACGTCGGCGTTCCGGCTGATCGACGCACTGCTGCTGCGGCCGCTGCCGGTGGCGGCGCCGGAGCAACTGTACGCGGTGGTACGGCAGGGCAGCGACCTGGTTGACGATAAGCCCGTCATGTCAACGGATTGGCCGTATCCCTCATTCCGGCTGATGCGCGACGCGGTCAAGGGGCAGGCGGATCTGCTGGCGATCTCCTATACACAGCGAACGGACTTGACCTACAGGTCGGACGCCGAGATGGAAAAAGCCAACCTGCAGTATGTATCCGGCTGGATGTTCGATTCCCTCGGACTGCGGCCCGCAGCCGGCCGCCTCTTCACGGAGAACGACGACCTGAAACCGCGCGCGCACCCGTACGCCGTGCTCTCTTACGACTATTGGAAACGTCGCTTCGGGCGGGACCCGAAGGCGGTCGGCCGCACCTTTCAATTGGGCGAGTCGCTTTTCCTGATCGTTGGGGTGGGGCCCGCGCCGTTCACCGGCACCGAGCCGGGCACGGTCACCGACATCTTCCTGCCAACGATGATGCATCCCGGCGTGACGCGCGACGACTGGACCTGGATGCGCACGCTGGCGCGGGTCCGGCCGGGCATCGCGCTCGAGCCCCTGCGCGCGAAGCTCGATGCCGTTTCGTACGCGTTTGAGAAGGAGCGCTCCAAGGGCTTCAAGGACGAAACCCCCGAGAGTATTGAGCGATTCCTGAAGCAGAGAGTGGTGCTGGAGCCGGCCGCTGCGGGCGCTTCGGGACTGCAGCAGACATACCGCACGGCGCTCGCCGCCATGGGAGTGCTGGTGGCGCTGGTGCTGCTGATCGCCTGTGCTAACGTGGCGAATCTGATGACCGCGCAGGCCGCCGCGCGGGCGCGCGAGATGGCGCTGCGCGTGTCGATCGGCGCCGGGCGCGCACGTCTGGTGCAACTGGTGCTGGTGGAAAGCGCGTGGCTGGCGATGGCCTCGGCCGCGCTGGGCGCGTGGCTGGCGTGGTGGTCGGCGCCGTTCGTGGTGAGCCGTATCAATCCGCCCGATAACCCTGCGCGCCTCATTCTGCCGGCCGATTGGCGGGTACTGGCGTTCGGCGCAGCACTGACGCTCGCGGTGACGCTGCTGTTCGGTCTCGCACCGGCGCTGCGGGCGTCGAAGGTGAACCCGGCGAGGGCGCTGCGCGGCGGCGCATCGAACCCGCACGCGCGCCGACGTTTGATGCACGCCCTGATCGCCGTGCAGGTTGCCTTCTGCTTCGTGGTGCTCTTCGTGGCTGGCCTCTTCGCCGCGACGTTCGACCACCTGTCGCATTTCCCCCTAGGCTTCGCCGCCGACCGTCTCCTCACAGTCGAGACTGTCGCTTCAAGCAAACAGCCTGCGGTTTTCTGGAACGAGGAGGCCGACCGATTGCGCGCCATGCCGGGAGTCGAAAGCGTAGCCCTGGCCGGTTGGGCGCTGCTCGACGGCAATTCGTGGAACAATTTCGTATCGGTGAATGGAGCGCCTCTGAGCCCAATCCTGGCCCATTTCCTGGAGGTCTCACCGGGCTGGATCGACACCATGAAGATCGCGCTGCTCGATGGGCGCGATTTCCGGCTGTCTGACGCCACGCCCGGTGCGGCGATCGTCAACGAAACTTTCGTCAAGCAGTTTCTCCACGGCGCAAGCCCGATCGGGATGCCGTTTGCCGCGCACGACCAGTCCTTCCGGGTGGTCGGCGTGGTGCGCGACTCCCCCTATCGCAGTTTGCGCGAGCCCATTCCGCCCGTAGCGTACGTGCCGTTCCAGCCTACGCGGAGAGCGACCATCATGATCCGCACGCGCAGCGCGAATCCACTGGCCGTGGCGTCGATTCTGCGACGCGAAGTGACTCGCGCGCGAGTCACCAACGTGGGGACCCAACTGGATCTGGTTCAGGCGCAGACCGTCCGCGAACGGCTGCTGTCCATGCTGGCGCTGTTCTTCGCCGCGGTGGCGCTGGCTCTCGCGGCGATCGGTTTGTACGGCGTGTTGGATTACTCGGTGCTGCAGCGGCGGCGCGAGATCGGCATCCGTATGGCAATTGGGGCGCAGGCCGGCGATATCGCGTGGCGCGTGACGGCGGAGGTGTTCCGTATGGTGTTGGTCGGGGCGTTGGCGGGTTTCGGAGTGGGTATGCTCTCGGCGCGTTACATCACGGCTTTGCTGTACCAGGTGCGGCCGAGCGATCCGGCGATGCTGGCCATACCGTCGGCGATCCTTGTGGGGACGGCGCTGATCGCCGCGCTCCCGGCGGTGGTCCATGCGGTGCGGATCGACCCGGTGGCCATGTTGAGGGCGGACTGATATGTCATTGTGGACGAGAATTACCAACGTACTTCGCGGCGACCGAGTGAGCCGCGAAATCGACGAAGAGATCCGGTCGCACATTGAGGAGGCGATCGAGCAGGGGCGCGATCCCGAGGAAGCTCGTAGAGCTTTCGGCGGCGCGTTGCGGACGCGCGAGGAATGCCGCGATTTCCGCGTGCTGGCGTGGCTGGATTCGCTGCGCGCGGACACGGTGTTCGCGTGGCGGCAATTCCTCAAGCACAAGGTGACGTCCGCGGTGGCCACGCTGTCGCTCGCGCTGGCGATCGGCGCGTGCACGTCGGCATTCCGGCTAATCGACGCGATACTTTTGCGGCCGCTGCCCGTGGCGGCGCCAGAGCAACTCTATTCGGTATTGCGGCAGATCACGAACCCGGCCAACGACCGGGAACACGCGACGGCCGAAGTCTGGGCGTATCCTGACTTCCAACTGATGCGGGACGCGGCGAAAGGGCAGGCCGAACTGCTGGCCGTGTCCTCCCCCGTCGTGCCGACGGATTTGACCTACAAGTCGGACGCGGAGGTGGAGAAGGCTTACGTGCAGTACGTCTCCGGCTGGATGTTCGACTCCTTCGGGCTGCGGCCGGCGGCCGGCCGCCTGTTCACCGCCGATGACGATTCGAAGCCGCGGGCGCATCCCTACGCCGTGCTCTCGTACGAATACTGGACGCGCCGCTTCGGGCGCGATCCCAAGGTGGTCGGCCGCACTTTCCAGATGGGCCAGGACTTCTTTCAAATTGTCGGCGTCGGACCGGAGGCGTTTACCGGCACTGAGACGGGCATAGTCACGGACGTCTTCCTTCCAACCATGATGCACCCCGGCGTGACCCACGACGACATGACGTGGCATCGCACGCTGGCGCGCGTGCGGCCGGGCGTCGCCATGGAGCCTCTGCGCGCGAAGCTGGAAGCGACTTCGCGGGCCTTCGAAAGGGAGCGCTCCAAGGGCTTCAAAGACATGCCCCGCGAGGTTATCGAACGGTACTTTCTGAATCAAAGGGTATTCCTGGAGCCGGCGGCCGCGGGCGCTTCCGGACTGCGGGACGAGTATCGCACGGCGCTCGCCGCCATGGGCGTGCTGGTGGCGCTGGTGTTGCTGATCGCCTGCGCCAACGTGGCGAACCTGATGACCGCGCAGGCCGCCGCGCGGGCGCGCGAGATGGCGCTGCGCGTATCGATCGGCGCAGGGCGTGGACGGCTGGTGCAACTGGTGCTGGTGGAGAGCGCCTGGCTGGCGGCCGCGTCGGCAGCGCTGGGCGCGTGGCTGGCGTGGTGGTCGGCGCCGTTGGTGGTGAGCCGCATCAATCCGCCCGATCATCCGGTGCGGCTCGCGCTGCCGGTCGATTGGCGGGTACTGGCGTTCGGAATAGCGCTAACGATCGCGGTGACGCTGCTGTTCGGGCTCGCGCCGGCGCTACGCGCGTCGAAGGTCAACCCGATGCATGCGCTACGCGGGGGCACGGGCAATCCGCATGCTCGCCGCCGCACGATGCACGTGCTCATCGCCGCGCAGGTGGCCTTCTGCTTCGTGGTGCTCTTCGTGGCGAGCCTCTTCGCCGCTACGTTCAACCACCTGCTGCATCGTCCCATGGGCTTCTCGGCCGACCGCGTCCTCACTATGGATGCGGTCTCGCAAGGCGACCGGCCGGCCGTCTTCTGGGAACAGGCGGCCGACCGCCTCCGCGAAGTGCCCGGCGTCGAGGCCGTGGCCCTGGCCGCGTGGCCGCTTCTCAGCAACAACTCGTGGAACGGCTTCGTATCGGTGAACGGCGCGCCTCCGGGGCCGAGCGACGCTGAGTTCATGAAGATCTCGCCCGGCTGGCTGGACACCATGAAGCTGCGCCTCGTGGAGGGCCGCGACTTCCGCCCGGACGACTCCCTGCCAGGCTCGGCGATCGTCAACGAGACGTTTGTGCGGCTGTTTCTGAGCGGCCTCAGGCCCATCGGCGTCCAGATCGCGAAGGGCGCGCAGTCCTTTCAGGTAGTCGGGGTGGTCCGCGACACGCCCTATCGCGACATCCATGAGGACATCCGGCCGGTGGTCTTCGTGCCGTTTCACTCGGCTCAGCAGACCCGCAGCGCCACCTTCGTGGTCCGCACCGCGAGCGCGAATCCGCTGGCGATGGCGTCGACTCTGCGGCGGGCGCTGACATCCGCGCGGGTGAGCAATATCCGTCCCCAAATGGAATTCGTACAAGCGCAAACCGTTCGTGAGCGCCTGATGGCGATCCTGGCGCTGTTCTTTGCCGCTGTGGCGCTGGTACTGGCGGCCATCGGGTTATATGGCGTGCTGGATTACTCCGTGTTGCAACGGCGGCGTGAGATCGGCATCAGAATCGCCATCGGCGCGCAGTCTGGCGAAATCGCACGGCGCGTGACGGCGGATGTCTTTCGCACGGTGGTTGTCGGCGCGCTCGCCGGGTTCGGCTTGGGAATGCTGACGGTGCGCTATATCGCCGCGTTGCTCTATCAGGTGCGGCCGGGCGATCCGGCGATGCTGGCGATGCCGGCGGCGATTATCCTGGGCGCCACGCTGGTGGCCGCGCTCCCCGCGGTATACCACGCGATACGGATCGATCCGGTGGCGATGCTGCGGGCGGATTGAGGGGACGGCTCGCAGGGACAGGCCGGGCTGTCGCCCGGCGGGGCAAGCTAAAACAAAGCTAAAGCATACCCCACGGTGCTGTCGTAACTTTTCGACTGCGGGCCAGTATTCCACCGTATGGGCAAGGATATTCGGTTCGCATTGCGGCAGTTTGCCGGAGCAAAAGCGTTCACCATTACGGCGGCCGTCACCCTAGCGCTCGGAATCGGCGCCAACACCGGGATTTTCACCCTGGTGAACGCCCTCATGATGAAATCGCTGCCGGTGGCCGACCCCCAGCGGATTTTCCGCCTGGGCGACGGCGATAACTGCTGCGTGATCGGCGGTCTGCAAGGGCGGTATTCGATCTATTCGTACCCGCTGTACCAGTATCTGAAGGAACATACGCCGGAATTCGAAGAGATGTCGGCGTTTCAGGCGGGTGTTGGGGACGCGGGCGTGCGGCGCTCCGGCTCGAACGTTTCCGAGCCGTTCGAGAGCCAGTTTGTTTCGGGGAATTACTTCACGCTGTTTGGATTGCGCCCCTTCGGAGGCCGGTTGCTCGCACCGGCCGACGACGTGCGCGGCGCAGCGCTGGCCGCGGTGATGAGCTATCGCGCCTGGCAGCAGCATTTCGGCGGCGATACGTCGATGATCGGCAAGGCGCTTGTCATCGACGGCACGCCATTCACACTGGTGGGGATTGCGCCGCCGGGATTCTTCGGTGCGGCGCTCCAGCCGGACCCGCCGGATTTGTGGATGCCGCTGGCGAGCGAGCCCGTCGTTCATGGAAAAAACGCGCTCCTGGACCAGACGCAAAATCACTGGCTGTATTTATTCGGCCGGGCAAAGCCGGGCATGCAGGTGGGCCGCGTGGAGGCGAAGGTCAATAGCGAATTGCAGCAATGGCTGTACGAGAATGAACCGCCCGCCTGGGAGGGGTACCGGAAGCAGGTGGAAAAGCAGCACGTCTCGCTGGTGCCAGCCAGCTCCGGCGTGGCGCAGATGCGCGAGAATTACCAGCACGATCTGCGTCTGCTGATGGGCATCACGGGGCTGGTATTGCTGATCGCCTGCGCGAATCTGGCGAATCTGCAACTGGCGCGCGGAGCGGCGTCGGCGGGGCAACTGTCCATACGGGTAGCACTGGGCGCGACGCGGGCAAGGCTGATGCGCCAAGTCCTGGTGGAAAGCACACTCTTATCGATCGCGGGCGGTGGGTTGGGCCTTTTGGTTGCTATCGAGACTGCCGGACTGCTGGTCCGCATGGCCTTTCATGGCGCCACGTACGTGCCTATCGACACGGCGCCTTCGTTGCCGGTGCTGGGGTTCGCATTCGCGCTATCCGTGCTGACGGGAGTGGTGTTCGGACTGGCGCCGGCATGGTCGGCCTCACGCACCGACCCGGCGGCGGCGCTGCATGGGACCGGGCGTTACGCCAGCGGGCGATCGACCTTGCCGCAGAAGACGTTGGTGGTGGTGCAGGCCGCGTTGTCTTTGGCGCTGCTGGCGGGTGCGGGATTAATGGCGCAGACGCTACGCAATCTCACCGGCCAGCAGTTCGGTTTTCAGCTGGAAGGCACGACGGTGGTAGATGTCAACGCCGGGTTTGGCGGGTACTCCTCAGAGCGTGTCACGGCGATTTACCACGACATTGAGCGCCAGATGCGCCAGATCCCGAATGTGCGCAATGTCGCCATGGTGCTGTACAGCCCGATGTCGGGCAACAACTGGCAATCGGGCGTGACGCTGGAGGAGCGGCCGCAGCCGCAGGTTTCCCCGTCGTGGGATCGCGTCAGCGGCACCTTCTTTGAAACCATCGGGGCGCACATTTTGCGGGGGCGCACGTTCGACGAGCGCGATGTGCCCAGAGCGCCGTTGGTGGCGGTGGTGAACCAGATGTTCGCCGACAAGTATTTCCCCAATGAAGATGTTATCGGCAAGCGGTTCGGATTGGGCGGCACGCAGAACCGTGCGGACTTCCAGATAGTGGGGGTGGTGAATACTATTCGCTTCCGCGATCCGCGCGGAACCGGACGGCCGATGTTCTTCCTGCCGATCGAACAGTGGAAGGACCGCTGGGACCGCTCGAACTTGCTGCACAGTATATTGCTACTGACGAGCGGCAGTTCGCCGGGCATGGAGGCGCGCATTCAGCGCATGCTGGGCGCAATCGACCCGAATCTCACCATGCTGAGCGTGTCTCCCGTAAGCGATCATCTCCAGCAACTGTTGGGGCACGAACAGTTGATCGGTATCCTGTCGCAGGTGTTCGCGGTTCTGGCGCTGCTTCTGGCTTCCATCGGACTTTACGGTGTGACGGCCTACTCGGTGGCGCGGAGAACGAGTGAGATCGGAGTACGGACAGCGTTAGGAGCGACTCGTTCGCACGTGGTTCGCTTGATTCTGGGGAATGCTTTGGGGCAGGCCGGAGTCGGCATCGCGGTAGGGATTCCGTTAGCGTTGCTTGCCGGGCGACTGCTGGCAGGAAAATTATTCGGCGTGAAGACGTGGGACCCGGCGATCCTGGCCGGCTCCGGACTGATGCTGGCGGTATGTGCGGCCGCGGCGGGAGCAGTTCCCGCGATTCGCGCGAGCAGCGTAGATCCGATGCGGGCCTTGCGAGTGGATAACTGAGTTGCAAAAAAACGCCCCGGCGCGCGGGCAGTGGCGCGCGCCGGGGCAGGGTTGCTTGGGCAGACCGGCGTTTTACCGCCGGGCCATCTTGATCTTGGGGATCGATACGTAGCCCACTACTTCGTCCTTCTTCACTTCGTTGACCACGATTTCCTCCGGCTGGCGGTTGCCTGCAAGGTAGAGTTGCACGGGCTCGTTGATGGAGCGGTCGCGCTTCTCCACGGTCTTGTCATCGGCCAAAACCTGGAGGGTGAAGCGATTGTGTTTGGGATCGGCCTTAGCCAAAATCAGTTGCATATCGCCGACTTTCTGGCGACCGGCCGTCCTCTTCAAATCGAACTCCACGTAATCGCGGTCGCCCAGCTCTTTGAGGGCGTTCAGCTGGGTTGAATTCGTGGCGACCAAACCGCTCATCACGCCCATGTCGCCCATGACGCGCTTCAGATCGTTGCCGGTCTTTGCTAGTTCTGACTGGGTGGATGCTACGTCGCTCTTGACTCCTGTAACGTTGTCGCTGATCTCGCCGATTTTGGCCGCCGCGGTAGTGTTGGCCTGCTGCAGGTCGGTCAGTTGACCGGTCAACTGTTGCTGCTGCTGTTCCGCATCCTGCTGTTGTTTCGTGAGCGCGGCCGAGAGGCTGGCGCTGGTCCGGCGCAGATCCTGCTTGGCGCGCGCTGCTGTCTGCTCAGCAGTGTCCTGAGCCTGAAGGGCTAAGGCGTCGACGCTCTTTTGGGCGGCGGCGTTCGATTGTGCGAGGTTCTGTTGCAGCGTAGCGATCTGCTGTTGATCGCGCTGGTCTAATTGGGCCAAAGTGCCGGCCAATTGGCGGTTACTGATGAATAGGCCTAAAGCGGCTACGAGCGCTACAACAATCGCTACGTTCCATAGGATGTGTCCCGAGCGATTTCGATCTGTATGGTTCGACATTTGATCTTCTCCATGTACTGTTTGTTTGGGACTGTCCGTTCTGCGCGGCCGCGCCGGATTGTCACCTGCTGAAAGGGCAGTTTGCTGACCAATTGAGCAGTCAAAGGCTCACACTGCCAACGCTGCACCGCAGGCGCAGGAATTACTCGAAATCCGTGAAGTTCTTACCCAATTCGTGGAATTTCGCCGGGCATTTCGGTCGGCGCCCCCGGCCCGGTCGCATATCCAGCGCTATCGGGCCCTTGCAGAACGAATGAGCGATTCGGAACGCTCACCTGGAAGCCGACGGGGCTGGATGTGGCGCAGGCACTTCTCCTGCTGGGTCGAGACTTTCCAGAAACCTCGCCGTCTTTCGTTGAAATCGAAACCGCTTGCTGACGCGCGGCTCGGAAACGCAATCCGCCGATACCGAGCGCGACCGTGAGGGAGTGGTACCGGTAATGATATTGGTTTCTGGCGGCAGAAACCAAGAACGCCGGCAAGAGTGCCGGCGCTGCAGACTGAAGCCCGCTCAGTCCAGCGATTCCGGCAGCAGTTCGATATTCTTTTCGCCGGCAGCTTTGCGCTCGGCGTATTTGCGGACCCAGGCTTCCCAACTGCGTCCGTCGGCCATATCGCGGCCGGTGAAAGAAAGCTGCGACACATCGGCGTAGCGGATGGTCAGCTTCTGTCCGGGCTTGGTCATGATGCGGAGGGTGGATGCCGCGAGGTCCGCTTTCTGCTCACGATCGAAGATGTAGCCTTCAAGTTTTTCGCCCGTGCCTAGAGTGACGGTGACATCGCCGCGGTAATCGAAGGCCTGTTCGATACCCGCGGCCACTTGCGCGGGAGCGGCGATTTCCGTGCCTGCGATCGTCGGACGGGGCGCGATGGCGTCGATCTGCACGAGCCCGGATTTCGGCTTCTCCGCGGCGAGCTGGCGCGCCGCTTCACCATCGCGATAGCCCGAGAAGAGCATGGCGCGCATGGTGGCGAAGATGCCCCTGAAGGAAAAAGTGTAATCCACCGCCGACGCCTCGTAGCCGGAGTGCAGCATGCAGCTGGAGCACTTCGGATTGCCCGATTCGTAGCCGTACTTCGACCAGTCGGTGGAATCGAGCAGCTTCTGAAACGAATCCGCGTAGCCATCCTGCAGCAGGTAACACGGCTTCTGCCAACCGAAGATTCCGTACCCGGGCATTCCCCAAGGCGTGCAGTGCAGGTTGCGCTTGCCCATGAGGAATTCGAGAAACAGCGGCGACATATTGAATCGCCAGCCCGGGTCGCGATTGGACAAAAGCTTGCGGAACATCGACTGGTTCGATTGGCGATTGCTGAAGTGCTGCTGATCGGGCGCTTTATCGTAGGAGTAGCCGGGCGAAAGCATCATGCCTTCCACTCCGGCATCCATCATCTGGCTGAAAAACGCGCGCACCGATTTGCTGTCGGCGCCTTCGAAGATGGTGGTGTTGGTGGTGACGCGGAAGCCGCGGCCGACGGCTTCGCGCATGGCTTCGAGCGCGACTTCGTATCCACCCTCCTTGCAAACCGAGAGGTCGTGGTGTTCCTTTTCGCCATCCATGTGCACCGAAAACGTGAGGTACTTGCTGGGCGTAAAAAGATGCAGCTTCTCTTTGAGCAGTAGCGCGTTGGTGCACATGTAAACGTACTTCTTGCGAGCTACGAGTCCGCGCACGATCTCGTCGATGCGCGGGTGCATCAGCGGTTCGCCGCCGGGAATGGCGACTGTCGGCACGCCGCACTCGTCGACCGCGCGGAAGCACTCTTCGGGAGTGAGTTCGCGCTTGAGAATGTGCCCGGGATATTGGATCTTCCCGCACCCCGCGCACGCCAGATTGCAGCGATACAGCGGTTCCAGCATGAGGACGAGCGGATACTGCTTGCGGCCCTTCAGTTTCTGCTTGAGGACGTAGGTGGCAACGGTCCACATCTGCGACGCGGGAACGGGCATATCTCCTATAATACAAGAAGCAGATATACGAATGCGAATCGCATTCGCGTTTCGCCGGCTCACATGAACCTCCCAGCCAACCGCCGTACCCCGCTGCAGGCGCGCAGCAATCAGACCGTAGAGGAGATCCTCGACGCCGCTTCGACGCTCCTCGGCCGCATTCCGTTCGAAGAGATTACTACCAGCCGGGTGGCGCAGGAAGCCGGCATTTCGGTGGGCGCGCTCTACCGCTTCTATTCCGGCCGGCAGGAGATTTTCGACGCTATTGCGGTACGCGAGTTGGAGGCCTTCCGGGCGGAGATTGCGCGCGCGTTTACGGCGCGCCAGCTGATCTTTTCGCCGCGAAAATCGCTGGGCCGGGTGCTCGATTCTTATGTGAGTTTCCTGGATAGCCGGCCGCACTTCCGCGAACTCGCGCTCGGCAACCACATCAGCGAACGGACGCGCGAGAGCCAGTCCGACCCGCGGACGGGACCGGGCGGAATACTCGGGGATCTCTTAGTGAGTAAATACGGATGGAAACCGGGGAAGCGCTTGCAGTTGAAGATGCGGATTGCGGCGGAGGCGGGCGATCGCGTAATTGCGTTCGCCTACAAACAGGAATCGGTGGAAGCGCGGCACGCAGTGCTGCAGGAGCTCAAAGAAATGTTGACGCACTACTTACTGCCGTAGGGTCGGGCTGGACAAGCTAAAGCATGTCCCACAAGGCGCCCTACGATTCGCCGCCGTAAATGCCGGGAGCCTCGTGCCCCATCTTGGCCACATACTCCGAATAGGTGCCCGGATACACCATCGGCGTCTTCTCTCGCCCACTTTCGCCGCCCAGTTCCAGCACGCGCGAGCTGAGCCCGCGAAGGAACGTGCGATCGTGCGACACGAAGATCATGGTGCCCTCGAAATCGTGGAGCGCGTCCACCAGCATCTCCTTCGTCGCCAGGTCGAGGTGATTGGTGGGCTCGTCCAGCACCAGGAAATTGGGCGGATTGTAAAGCATTCGCGCCATCGCGAGCCGCGATTTTTCGCCTCCGGAAAGGGCGCGAATGCGCTTGTCGACATCGTCGCCCGAAAATTGAAACGCGCCGGCGAGTGTCCGCAAGGCTCCGATCCCATCCTGCGAAAAGTCCTCTTGCAACTGTTCCATGATAGTCAGCTCGGGGTCCAATACATCCAGCGATTGCTGCGCGAAATATCCCATGATCAAGCTCGCGCCCAGCCGCACCGATCCGCTATCCGGGTCGCTCGCACCCGCAATCATTTTGAGCAGCGTCGTCTTGCCGGCGCCATTCCTGCCCATCACGGCCCATCGTTCGCCGCGGCGGATCGTCAGGTCGAACCCGTCGTAAATCACCCGCGATCCATAGCGCTTATGAAGGTCTTCGATCACAGCCACCTGGTCGCCCGACCGCGGCGGAATGCGAAATTCGAACTTCACTACGTGCCGCTTCCGCGGCAGCTCGATCTTCTCGATCTTGTCCAGCGCCTTGATGCGGCTCTGTACTTGTGCGGCCTTGGCAGCGTGCGTTTTAAAGCGCTCGATGAAGCGCTGCTCTTTGGCGAACATCGCCTGTTGGCGCGCAAACGCCGCCTGCTGATTCTCCTCGCGAATGGCACGCTCTCGCTCGTAGAACTCGTAGTTGCCGGAGTAAGTGACGATCTCGCCGCCATCGATCTCGGCAATCTTCGATACCACGCGATTCATGAACTCCCGATCGTGCGACGTCATCAGCAGTGCGCCAGGGAACGATTTCAGGAAATGTTCCAGCCAGATGATCGACTCCAGATCGAGGTGGTTCGTCGGTTCGTCCGCCAGCAGCACGTCGGGACGCCCCAGCAGCACGCGCGCCAGTGCCACGCGCATCTTCCATCCGCCCGAGAGCGCGCCCACATCGCCGTCCACCTGCTCATCTTCGAAACCGAGCCCGTGGAGCACCTCGCGAGCCTGCGCTTCCAGCGAATACCCGCCGAGATGCTCGTATTCCTCCTGTACCTGTCCGAAGCGCGCCAGAGTGCGATCCATATCGTCCGCCTGTGCGGGGTCTGACATGGCGTGGTGGAGCGCTTCCAGTTCGTGATGCAAATCGCCCAGCCGTCCGCTGCCGGCAATGGCCTCGTCGAGCACCGAACGGCCCTTCATTTCCTCTACGTCCTGGCGGAAGTAGCCGATGGTGAGCTTCTTGGGAACGGAAACATCGCCCTCGTCGGGAGCTTCCTCGCCGACGATCATGCGAAAGAGCGTGGTCTTCCCCGACCCGTTGGGACCAACGAGCCCGACCTTCTCGCCGGGGTTCAATTGAAAGTTCGCTTCGACGAACAGAAGCTGCTTGCCGTACTGTTTATTGATATTCGAAAAGGAAATCATCAGGGACTTTACCAAGCTAACAGACGCCGGATGAGGTTTACCGATGAGGCGGCGAGATCAAGCTCACCGCGGTACTCTAGGTCCGCACTACCCGCCGCCCCACAATCCGATACCGGCCCGCCAGCACAATCCGGATCGCCTCCGTATAAATCCGGTGCTCTTCCGCCAGAATCCGCGCCGACAGCACCTCGACCGTATCGTCGTCCAGCACCGGCACCGCCGCCTGCAAAATAATCGGCCCCGCGTCGAGTTCCTCGTCCACGAAGTGTACCGTGCATCCCGTGATGCGCACGCCGTGCTCCAGAGCCTGATGCTGCGCATCCAACCCCGGAAAGGCCGGCAGAAGCGAAGGGTGAATATTCAAGATCGCGCACGGAAATTGGCGAATGAACGTCGCGCTCAGCAACCGCATAAAGCCCGCGAGACAAACCAGATCGACGCCGTACTTGGCAAGTTCCGCCAGCACCATGCGATCGTAAACTTCGCGATCGAGTCCCTTCGACGGCAGGCAGACGGCATTCAATCCGCGTTCGCGAGCGATCTCCAGCCCGCGCGCATCGGGCCGATTCGAAATCACCACCGCGATCTCGGCATCGATCGTTCCGGCGGCCACGTTGTCCGCGATCGCCTCGAAATTCGAGCCGCGTCCGGAGATCAAAATACCGAGACGCTTCACCGGTAGTCCACCGCCGGCCGCCCGCGTTTCCGCGCGATCACCTCACCGATGCGGAACGGCGATTCGCCGAGCTTGCGCAGCACCGCTTCGGCCCTCGCCGCCGCACGTGCCGGCACCGCGAAAATCATGCCCACACCCAAATTGAAGGTCCGGCGATAATCGTCCTCCGGAATATTGCCGATTCGCCGCAGCACTTCGAAAATCGGCGGTATTTTCCACGACGATGTCTCGATCGCCACAGCCGTCCCTTTCGGCAAAATCCGCGGTGTATTGTCGGTGATGCCTCCGCCGGTGATGTGCGCGGCGCCGCGCAGCAGGCCCGCCGCCAACAGCGCTCGGATCGCTTTCAGATAACTGCGATGCACCTTTAGCAGCGCGTCTCCGACGGTAGCGCCGACCTCCGGCAGCAGCGTTTTCGGCCCATATCCCGCGATCTCGAACAGAAGCTTGCGCGCCAGCGAATATCCATTGGTATGCAGACCGGTGGAGGGCAGCGCGAGCAGCACGTCGCCCGCGCGAATCGCCTTGCCAGTCACCAATTCGGAGCGCTCGGCTGCCCCCACGATAAAGCCCGCCAGATCGTAATCGGAATCGGCGTAAAGCCCGGGCATCTCGGCAGTCTCGCCGCCAATCAGCGCGCAGCCGTTATTCTTGCACCCGCGCGCAATCCCGGCGATCACCGCCGTGGCCACTTCCGCGCGCAGTTTACCCACCGCGAAATAATCCATGAAAAAGAGCGGCATCGCGCCCTGCACTGCGATGTCGTTGACGCAGTGATTTACCAGATCTTCGCCCACCGTATCGTGACGTCCCGTGAGCAGCGCCACTTTCAGCTTGGTGCCGACCCCGTCGGCCGAACTCACCAGCACCGGTTTGCGGAATCCCGTCAGTCCGTAAGCCGCGCCGAACGAGCCGATGTCGGTAAGAACACAGCGCGTGAACGTCTGCCGCGCCAGCTTCTTAATTGTCGAGAGCGCACGATCGGCCTCGTCGATATTGACGCCGGCGTCGCGATACCGGACCTGTTTGTGGGTGGACAAATCCCAGTATAGTGCACAGGACCCGGTAACCTCCCGCCCCTGGCGCGCGCCATATATCGATCACGTAACTAAAAATCGAGCGGTATATAATACCCGCATTGCCTTATGAAGAAACTACTAGTGCTTTCGTTTCTGTGGTGTGCGTGCGCACTGGCCGAAGCTCCTTCGACCGTGGCCATTCACAACGCGAAAATCGTGCCGGTGAGCGGCCCCGTGATCGCCAAGGGCACGGTCATCCTCAAGAACGGACTGATTGAAGCGGTTGGCGAAAATGTTGCCGTTCCGCCCGACGCGTGGGTGGTAGACGGCGAAGGAATGACGGTCTATCCGGGACTGATCGATGCTCTCAGCACGGTCGGCATGCCCGGCGCGGCTCCTGCCACGGGGGGTGGAGGACGCGGTGGACGGGGAGCGGCGGCGCCGGCCCAGGTGCCAGTTCAAGCGGCGCCGGCGGAGCGCTCCTGGGGGCCTGAGGATCGACCGCAAACCACCAGCTGGCTGCTGGCCGCCGACGAACTACAAGCCGGCGACAAGCGGGTGGAAACCGTGCGCGGCGGCGGCGTCACCACCGCGGTGACCTTCCCCACGCGTGGCATCTTCGCCGGCCAGGGTTCCGTGATCGATCTGGTATCCGGCGAGAAGTCCGCGGAGATGGTGTTGGTTCCCTCGGTGGGCCAGTATATTTCGATGGGCGGAGGACGCGGCTTCGGCGGGGGTGGCGGCGGCGGTTTTCCGAGCTCGCTCATGGGAATTATTTCGTACGTCCGCCAGCTCTATCTCGACGCCAGCCACTACAAGCTCGTCAAGGACGCTTATGCCAAGGAACCGCGCGGCATGCAGCGTCCCGAATACGACCGCGCGCTCGAAGGGTTGATGGCTTCGCAGCGGTTCCTGTTGCCGGCCAACCAGCTGATTGAGATCGACCGCATGCTGCGCTTCGGAGCTGAACTGAAAACCATCTCGCCCGTGGAGCAGCAAATGATCATCTATGGCGCCCGCGAGGCTTATCGTCCGGAAGCGGCCCAACTATTGAAGAAGGCCAACGTTCCCGTGCTGCTGAGCATCCACTGGCCCACGCCGCCGGCACGCACCGCCGATTCCGACGACAGTAACGACACCCTGCGCACCCTGATCGAGCGCGACAAAGCTCCCAGCGCGCCTGCAGTCCTGCAGAAGGCTGGCGTGAAATTCGCGCTCTATTCCGACGGCGCCGAATCGCCGCGCGATTTCCAGCGCGCCGTGAAGAAAGCCATCGACGCCGGGCTCGCGCGCGAAGACGCTCTGCGCGCGCTCACGCTATCGCCGGCCGAAATCTACGGCATCGCCGATCGCGTAGGCAGCATCGAGAAGGGCAAAATCGCCAACATCGTGGTTACCAAGGGCGAGATCTTTGACGATGGCACGCAAATCGTCATGGTTTTTGTGGACGGTAAGAAATATACGCCGGAAGCGCCCCCTGCGGGCGGCCGCGGTGGTCCGGCCACCGACGATCCGGGAGCGGGAGGGAATCAATGAAAAAACTGCTATTGGGCACGCTGCTGGCGCTCGCGCCGCTGTGCGCCGACACTATCGTAATTCAAAATGCCACTGTCATGACCGAAGGGCCGAAGGGCATCTTCAAGGGTTCGGTGGTGGTGAGAGATGGCAAAATCGTCGATCTCGGCGAGAAAGTCATGGTGCCGGCCGGGGCTATCGTCATCGAAGCGGGCGGGCAGTATCTGATCCCCGGGATCATCGATTGCCACTCCCACATCGCCGGTTCGGGCAATATCAATGAAGGTAGCGTCTCGGTCTCCTCCATGGTCGACATCAAGGACATCATTAACCCCGACGACATCGCCATCTACCGCGCTCTCGCCGGCGGAGTAACTACCGCCAACATTCTGCACGGATCGGCCAATTCCATCGGCGGGCAAACCCTGCCGCTGAAGATGCGCTGGGGCAAGAGCGCGCAAGAGCTGATTTTCGCCGGCGCCACTCCGGGCATTAAGTTCGCCTTGGGCGAGAATCCCAAGCGCGCGGGCAATCCGCAGGGCGGCGGCCGCGGCGCAACCGGCGCGATTCAGGTGGGACGCTACCCCGCGACCCGTATGGGCGTCGAGGACGTGATTCGCGAAGCTTTCAATGATGCCAAGGCGTATAAAGCCGAATGGGACGCGTATGACGCCAAGGTAGCCAAGGGCGAGCATCCCATCCCGCCACGCAAGGATCTGAAGCTGCAGGCGCTGAAAGAAGTTCTCGAGAATAAGCGATACGTGCACGTCCACTGCTATCGCGCCGACGAGATCCTCATGATGATCCGCGCCGCCGATGACAACGGGTTTAAGGTGCGCACCTTCCAGCATGTGCTCGAAGGCTACAAAGTCGCAAAGGAAATCGCCGAGCATGGCGCCGGGGCCTCCACCTTCAGCGATTGGTGGGGCTATAAGATGGAAGCCATCGACGCCATTCCTTTCAACGCCGCCTTGATGACTAAGAAGGGCGTAGTCGTCAGCCTTAACAGCGACGACGCGGAACTGATGCGCCACCTCAATACCGAGGCCGGCAAGGCCATGAAGTACGGCGGCATGAATGAGACGGAGGCGCTCGCCATGGTGACTATCAATCCGGCGAAGCAGTTGGGTATCGATAAGACGGTCGGATCGATTGAAGTCGGCAAGGATGCCGACCTGGTTCTCTATGACGGCTTCCCGATGTCGGACTTCTCCAAGGTGCAAAAGGTCTGGATCGACGGCGCGCAGTATTTCGACCGCGACAAAGAAGTGGCCGCGCAGGCAGCTAAGGACGCCGAGAAGCAGCAACTGCTCGATAAGGAAAAAGCGGCCCAACGGCAGCCGGGCACAAGGAGGCCTCAATGAAACTTCTGGGATTGCTGATGGTAAGCGCCATGGCGGCGCTTGCCGGCGAGGCCATACTCATTCAAAACGCCGACATCTATCCCATGGCCGGCGCGCCCTTGAAAGGTGGCTCGCTGCTCATTCAGGACGGCAAGATCGTGGAGATCGGCGCCAAGATTACCGCGCCGAAGGGCGCGACGGTCATCGAGGGCAAGGGCCTCCGCGTGTACCCCGGATGGATCGATTCCGGCACCCAATTGGGCCTCGAGGAGATCGGATCCATTCGCGAAACCAACGACACCGGCGAAATCGGCGATTTCATGCCGCAACTAAAGGCTTTGTCGGCAGTCAATCCGGACAGCGAACATTTTGGCGTGGTGCGGGTAAACGGGATCACCTCGGCGATTGCGCTTCCCGGCGGCGGCGGACGGGGGGGTGGCGGCGGCGAAATTATCGCCGGCCAAGCCGCCCTGCTACATACCGACGGGTGGACATGGGAAGAGATGGAGATCAACCGCTCGGCCGCAATGGTGCTGAATTTCCCGAGCGCCGCCGGACGGGGGGGACGGGGTGGCATGCCCGATTTTCCGGATATGTTTCCGGCCGCGGGCGGCGCCGACGCGCGCCGGGCCGTCCTCGATCAAATCGCAAAGCTCAATGCCTTTTTCGACGACGCCCACAAGTACAAGATCGCCAAAGCAGCCAACCTGCCGGATTTCCATAAGGATCTCAAGTTCGAAGCGATGCTTCCGGTGATCGACGGTAAGATGCCTCTGGCGGTTAATGCCTCCCGCGCCGCAACCATCCACGATGCCATCGCGTGGTCCGAAAAACAGAACGTGAAGATCGTGTTTCTTCAGCCCCGTGACGTGACCAAGGCCGGGCCCGAACTAAAGGCGAAGAATATACCGGTAATTCTGGGCCGGGTGCTGGCCTTGCCGGATAATGAAGACGCCGAATACGACGAGGGGTATACTCAGCCGCGCGAAGCCTACAAAGCCGGCGTTAAGTTCGCCTTGGGCACCTTTACTAATGAATTCGTGCGCGATCTGCCCTATCAGGCGGCCACCGCCGTAGCCTACGGACTGCCGCACGATGAAGCTATGAAGGCCCTCACCATCAACCCGGCGCAAATCTGGGGAGCCGGCGATCTGATCGGATCGATCGAGAAGGGCAAACTGGCGGACCTGATGATCGTGGACGGCGATCCTATGGATGTCCGGACGCAGATCCGCCACGTCTTTATTAAGGGCAAGGAGATCACTCTTTCGAACAAGCAGATTCGCTTGTATGAGCGATACATGAGCCGGCAATAAGTCGCCGCCCTCAGACAATCCCGCTCCCTGACGCGCACCGGCGCCTCAGGGAGCGGTTTTTTCTTTGCGCCGGCCGTCTGAGTCCAGCAGAATGGTCACCGGGCCGTCATTAATAAGGTGTACTTCCATCGAGGCCTGGAAGATGCCGGTCTCCACCGCTACGCTCCCCTGCCGGGCCGACTCCACCAGGTACTCATAGAGAGCCTGGGCTTGTTGCGGCGGTGCAGCCCGGTCAAAGCTGGGCCGCCGTCCTTTCCGGCAATCCCCATACAGCGTAAATTGGGAGACAAGCAACAGCGCGCCTCCGGCTTCTCCTATATCCCGGTTCATTTTTCCGTTATCGTCGGGGAAGATCCTCAGGCCGAGTAGCTTATCCAGCATGTAGTCCGCCTCTTCACGCGTGTCTTCCCGTGAAATTCCTATCAATACCAGGAGTCCGCTACGTATAGCCCCCGTGGTACTTCCGTTCACAGTTACTTTCGCTTCCTTCACCCGCTGGATAACCAGGCGCAATTTCACTTACCTCCGGCCAAAACTTCACAACTAATGTCTTGACAACTTTTATTCACTATTATGTTATATTGTTGCGGGGGTATTTGTATCATGGCACGAGTGGCACACGATCCAGGTCTCTTGCAGGCGGCCTTGTACGGTTACCAGATGGAAAAAGAGCAAATCGAGGCCAAGATCCGCGACCTGCAAGCGCAGCTCAAAGGTAGAAAGGCGCCGGCCCCGGCCGCCAAATCCGCCAAACCCGGGCGAAGGCGGGAGATGAGCGATGCGGCGCGTGCGCGCATCGCCGCTGCCCAGAGAAAAAGGTGGGCCGAATTTCACAAGAAAAAGGCAGCTATACAGGGCGCCGATTAGGAACCACTTACTCCTACCCACAGCCAATCAGGCAGCGGATAGACACAGTTTTCGCTGTCTGAACGATTCGTAAACGGCCGCGGACAGCCTTAAGAGACTGGCCGGCGCATCCGTACCCCGCCTTCCACTTTCCTGTCGCATACCGCGGGCGGCGGGCGGGTGATACCATGTCTAACAATGAGCGGCCTGAGCCGGATTGGCGTCGCCATCGACAGCGACCTGTTGGACAAGTTCGATCGCCTCATCGGAAAACGCGGCTACACCAACCGCTCCGAGGCCTTTCGCGATCTGATCCGCGACGAATTGGTGGAACAGACTTGGGAATCCCCCGACAGCCAGGTCGTCGGCACCGTCACTCTCGTGTACGACCACCACGTGCGGCAGCTCAATCAAAAGCTGACCTCCATTCAGCACGATCACCACCATGCCATCCTATCCACCTTGCATGTCCATCTCGACCACGACAATTGTCTCGAGGTGTTGGTGGTGAAAGGGAAATCGGCCGAAGTCCGGAAAGTGGCGGACATGTTGATCAGCACCAAGGGCGTAAAGCATGGCCGGCTGACCATCACCACCACGGGAGCGGTCTAAGATGATCGTCGGAACAGGCGTCGATCTGGCGGAAGTGCCGCGCATCAAGGCTTCTATCGAGAGATTTGGCGCACGCTTCACCGGGCGCATCTACACCCCCGCCGAGATCGCGTACGTGGAACGCAAGGCCAATCGCTTCGAACGCTACGCCGCCCGTTTTGCCGCCAAGGAAGCGGGGATGAAAGCCATCGGCACAGGGTGGCGCCACGGAGTCCGCTGGCAGGATTTCGAGGTGTCCAACCTGCGATCGGGAAAGCCGACTTTACTGTTCCATGGAGTAGCGGCACGAGTTGCCGAGAAACTGGGCGTTCGCAACGTGTCCCTCTCCATCACCCACACCGCGGAATTAGGAATGGCGCACGTCATCCTCGAGGATTGACGCGGTCACGTAGGCGTTGCTGTCTTCGCCGCCGCAGTATTAGTCGAACTGCCATACCAGCGAAGGCGGCCCGTGTGGGCAGTAACGGTCCGGGAGCAAACGGGATCATTCGCGAGTAGCGATGTGGCGCAGCCTTCAGGCTGCTGGGTCGAGACTTTCCAGAAACCTCGGGGCTTCTTGTTGAAACCACTGGCGAGCGACGTGGCGCGGACTTCAGTCTGCAGCGCCGGCACTCTTGCCGGCGTTCTTGGTTTCCGCCGCCAGAGACATTCCCGGCAGGGACCGTCCCCTGCTCTCATCTCGACCCGGCCCGCCGAGACGAGTCTCTGGACTCCTGAGGTCTACCCACAGTTTTGAAACCTGCGAGGAATGAGACTGAGCCCAGCCTCGCAGAAGCAGATTTGGCCACGGATGCACACGGAGAAGAACCAGGCCCTTTCTTATCCGTGTGCATCCGTGTCCATCCGTCTGATGGAGATCATGTTTGTGGGATTCCGCAATGTTCCGTTTACCTGCTCGTACTTTCCGGGCAAGGTCAACCTGGTTTTTCTGACGTTGATCTACGTTTTGGGCTTCACGATATACAGCGGCACGATGGTGAGTTTGGAGTTGTGGCTTGCCGGGCAGCCGGGTTGGGCGGCGGCTTTCTTTGGCGCGGCGGCCGCGGTGAGCGCGTCGATCGCGTGGTGGCGCGATTGCCACCTGGACTCGGAATCGTTTCTGGAATATCAGGACGCGGGCGATCCCGTGGTGCGCACGTTGGAACTGTCGGCATAGGAGAGGGAGGGTACATGCTGGAGATTCGCGGGCTGACGAAGCTGTACCGCAATCGAGCGGTGGTGGACGATGTGAGCTTCACGGTGCGGCCGGGCGAGGTGACGGGATATCTGGGGCCGAACGGGTCGGGCAAATAGACGACAGTGAAGATGATCGTTACGCTGATCGAGCCGACTCGCGGGCAGGTGCTCTTGGACGGGCGGGAGATCCGCAGCGATCCGACGGCATTCAAGCAGCGGCTGGGATATGTGCCGGAGGAGCCGATTCTGTATTCGTACATGACGGGCTCGAATTCCTGCAGTTGATGGGGCGGTTGCGGCGGCTGCCGGAGGCGCGGGTTACTCGCAAGGCGAACGACCTGCTGGAGCTGTTCGCGCTCGGCTCTTACCGGCACGCGGCGATCTCGACGTATTCGAAGGGGATGAAGCAGCGCGTGTTGATCTCGGCGGCGCTGCTGCACGATCCTGACGTGCTCATACTGGACGAGCCGCTTTCGGGGATCGACGTGACATCGGCGCAGTTGTTCCAGCATTTGCTGACGGAATTGGCGGGGCAAGGGAAGACCATCCTTTATATTTCGCATGTGCTGGAGGTGGTGGAGAAGGTGTGCGGGCAGGTGGTGATCATTTATAAGGGAAAGATTCGGGCGTGCGATTCGGTGGAGAAGCTGCGGGATCTGATGAATCTGCCGTCGCTGGTGGAAATTTTCGCGCAGTTGGCGGAGGAGCGGGATCTGCAGCAAGTGGCGCGGGATATTGTGGGGGTGATGCGGGGCTAACGGATATATGGAGTTGACATCATATGATCCTGATGCCATATTATGAAAGTGAGCTGGGCTGTCGATATCAGCGACGAGTTCGAGCCGGAGTTCGACAACCTGGACGAAGATGTGCAATCGGAGATCCTCGCATTGGCGCGGCTCATACAGCAATTCGGACCGCAATTGGGGCGGCCTCGGGTTAACATTGAACGGCTCACGCCACGCGAATATGAAAGAACTGCGGTTCGGCGCGGCGGACGGAGAGTGGAGAGTCGCGCTTGCGTTCGACACGAAGAGGAAAGCGATCCTCCTGGTAGCAGGGGACAAGTCCGGGGTCAGCGAGAAGCGTTTCTATCGCGAACTGATCCGCAAGGCAGATGACCGTTTCGACCGGCATTTGGCGCGGCTTAAGAAGGAAAGGAAGTAATTATGGCCAGGAACGTGGATGGGATCATCAAGAAGTTGAGTCCCGCCCAACGCAAGAAGGTGGAGGCTCGGGCCGCTCAGTTGATTGCCGAGGAAATGACATTGCGCGAACTGCGTCACGCGCGCAAGCTTACGCAGGTCCGGATGGCCAAGACTCTCGGGATAACCCAGGACAGTGTTTCGCGTCTCGAAAAGCGTAGCGATCTTCTGCTCTCCACGCTGCGGAACACCGTCGAGGCCATGGGTGGGAAGCTTTCTCTGGTGGCTGAGTTCCCGGACCGCGGGCCGGTTGTTCTGTCCGGGTTTGGCGAAGAGCGGGCAAGCTGAAGCATGCCCTACTCGTGAAATCCGTCGGGGACGTCGTTGCCGCTTTCGGGGCTGGCAATATCGAGGTTCACTACGATGGGATCCTGGCCGCTGCGGACCACCACCGCTTCCACCGGCTCATCGGGACGCGCATTGATTTCCTGGTGGGGGACGTAGGACGGGACGAAGATGAAATCTCCGGGGCCGGCCTCGTCGGCGAATTCGAGATTCTCGCCCCAGCGGAATCGCGCGCGTCCGCGGACGATGTAGAGGACGGTCTCCAGTTCGCCGTGATGATGCGCTCCTGTCTTTGCATTGGGCTCGACCACCACGGTTCCGGCCCACAGCTTCTGCGCGCCAGCGCTGGCGTGGCTGATGGCCGCGGCGCGCGTCATGCCTGCAGTCTGCGGCGTGTTGGAATCCAACTCGCCGGCGCGGACGATGCGAATGCCGTGCGTCTTCCAGTCGGGGGCCATGGTCCGATTATGGCATCAGGCGGGATCGGGCTCGTCTTGGGCTTCATCTTCGGGGTCCGCCGCTGACCAGCGATCGATGGCCGCCTGGTCGATGACAGTGAGATTCGAGCACCGTCCGATGGACGCCTCGAACGAATGCAGGGACGGGCAAAAGCCCATTCCGGGGAAATGGCTGTGGCCTTCGGCGGAAACGAACAGCCCTGGATCTTCCGAGTTGTAGGCCGTCAACGTGAAATCCGACGGGTAGGAGACCGTCTTTACTTCGCCCCCGTAGTATTGCGTGTAGGTCTTGTGGAAGCCCGAAACCGTCGCAACAACCCTCGGGACTCGCGTGTGATATTCATCGAACAGCGCGAAGAATCGATCGAACGCATGTCGTCCGTCGCCCAGTCGCTCGATGAGCATATTCGCCCAGCCGCTTGAGGAGCCGTCGAAGTGGAGACGGTAGGCGACCCAGTCGGAGAAGTCACGGGGCAAGTGGAACGGGCTGGGCGAATCTCTGCCGGCAAGCCCCATTTCATACCCCCGAACCAAATGCCGGAGAGCGCAAACGCAGACTGGCGTGAGGAACATCGCCGGCCTTTCGCGAATGGTTTGCCAATTGTGGTGGATGACGATGACTCCGTTTTCCATCGTCGTACCAGGCGTCTACTGCGCGAGCTCCTTGCACATGCCAGGCACGCCCGACTTGAAGAGCCCGCTGGGCTGGAAGCCCAGGCCGGTGAAGTCCAGCTTGTCGGCCGCGCCTTCCGGACCGCCAGAGCAGGCCTGGCGGACGCGGTCGCGGACGGTGGCCATGGTGCCCACCCATTTCTCCAGGTCGGCGCGTTTCGAGACGGGCCCGTGGCCGGGAATCACGGTGTCGAAATCGTACGTGTCCAGGATCTTCTGCACCGTCTGGCTCCATTCCTTGATGCTGCCGCCGCTGTTGGCATCGCAGTAGGGCGCGCCGACCACGAACAGATCGCCGGTGTGCAGCACGCGCTCGGAAGGGAAGTAGATCACGGCGTCACCATTGGTGTGGCCGCGGCCGAGATGCTTCGCCACCACTTCCTTGCCGCCGAGGAAGACCTGCGATTCGTCGGTGAAGGTGATGTGCGGGAGGCCGGGCTGCTTGTTGGTGACCATATTGGCACGCGCGTTCTTGTGGATGACGATCTCGGCGTTGGCGGCGAGCATGGCCTCGTTGCCGCCGGTGTGATCGGGGTGCTGGTGCGTGTTGAGCACGTAGCGGATGGGCTTATCGGTGACGGATTTCACCTTGGCGACGATCTGCGGCGCGTCGGCGGCGAACTTGTCGTCCACCACGATCACGCCTTCGCTGGTGGGCATGAAAGCGGTGTTGCCGCCATCGCCGATGATCACGTAGAGGTTGTCGGTGATCTTTTGAAGATTGAGCGGCTGCGGAGGGTTCTGCGCCCACGCGAGCCAAACCCCCAGGCCGGCGGCGGCGGCCAGTGCGAGGCGAACTGCTGCATTCTTGCGCATAGTCTGTCTAATGAATATACCGCGGGATCGGGCCGTCCGTTTCTTTGGTAGTGTGAATGGTACGCATGCCCGAGACCGCCCAGACCGCCCAGATTCAGCTCAACGGTGGAGCTGCGATTGTTTCCTACGACCCGCAGAAATGGGGCAAGATCGAGAAAGACAAGGAGGGGATCATCTCGCTGGATCGGGTGGTGGGCGCCGGCTCCGCCGCCATCATTGCGGAGCGCATCGGGATTCCTTCCAACGTCGCGGTGGACGAGATCATAGAGGAGCTGAAGAAGAAGCATCCCGACCTGCAAGTTTCGTTGCGTGAAACGCGAACCGTTAACGGCCAGGAGGTCTGCTGTCTGAAATATGGTTGGCGCGTGAATGACCTGGACATGATTGTGTACGCGTACTGTCACGGCGGGCTGGCGGGTACGCTGCAGGTGCGCACGGCTTGTACGGTGGCGGCATTCGAGGAGTGCGAGGCTGACTTCACGGAGTTATTGAACGGCCTGGAAGTTCGGCCGGTGGCACATCCCGGGCTGGTGCGCATGAGACAGGGCATGGGATTTGCGGCTAAGGTTACGGGCTTGGCGGTTCCGGTGCTCGGCATCGCGTTGTTCCGGTTTTGGATTCGCACGGATTGGAAGATGGCTCTGCTCATGACGGCGGGCATCGCCGCGGGTCTGTTCGTGTTCGCTTGGGGCTACGACCTGGTGAAATACAAATTGCGGTGACCGCTTCCTTTGGTCGCGGCTCAGTAACGCGTGGTTTCAGTCGGCCGGGTAATTGGCGTGGGCTTGCAGTTCCTCGATCTGGTGAAGATGGCGTTCATCGTGGGCAGCCGCGGTGATGGCCCACTGCAGGCCGTCCATGGTGGTGTGGGCGCCGCTGGTGATGAAGCGCAGCGGAGGCGACTCCAGGGTGTGCTGCCGCAGGTCGGGCGTGGACTCGACGAACTCGGCGAGGCGCTGATAGTTGCGCGCGATGCGGTCGAGCGTGTCGAGTCGGGTCCATTCGCCGGACGGATTGACACCCGCGGGGGCTTTGGCTCTGACGGAACGGCCTGGGATCTTTTCGAAGACGATCCGGTCGACGACGGCTGGGTTGTAGTCGGCGGATGGCGCGGGAGATTGCTCGAGTCGCGTGCGGATGGGGCCGAGGACACGCTCCTCGATCATGACCATGTGTTCCAGAATCTCGGCGATGGACCAACGATCGGGCGCCGGTTTGAATCGCCACTGGGCTTCCGAGAGGCCGGTGGTGACGGCGATCGCGTGTTTGTGCGTTTGGTTGAAGTAGTCGAGAGCCAGGTCGATATCGCTTACAGGCTTGGGTGCCATTTTTCTCCTTCACTGGTACGACGATTGGGGAGGCGGCGAATCGACATTTTGGCTGAAATTATTTTGGGGATTGCCGGGGCCGCGGCAGGTTCGCCTACGAGGCGTCGTCATCCTATCCAGGAATAAATTGTACATTCAGCCTAACCAACCGGCAACTTGTGCGTTCTATACTCAGAGAGTCTATGGGAGCAGGTTGGAAACGCTTTCGGCGCCGCTTGCGGTACTGGGCAGACCATAGCGAGCGGCAGCGACTGCTGTGGGAGGAGATGGAGTTCCATATCGAGTCGTTGGCTGAGGAACTGGTGGGGCGTGGTATGTCCGAGGGGGAAGCACGCGCGGCGGCGCGCAGAAAGTTCGGCAATATGACCATGAAATCGGAAGAATCGCGGTCTACGTGGATCGCGCGATGGATGAGCGATGCCGCGCAGGATTTGCGGTATGCGGTCCGGGGAATGCGTCGCGACGCTGGATTCGCGACGTTTGTGATTCTGATCGCCGGGCTCGGCATCGGCGCGAGCTCGACGATATTCAGCGTGGTGAACGCGCTGCTGCTGCGTCCGCTGCCGTTTCGCGATGCTCGACAGCTGGTATGGATCGCGAACGATGGGCAAGGGGGCCAGGAGTGGAGCACCCAGGTGGACCATTTTCTGGATTTGCGGGCGCGCAACCGATCGTTCTCCGACATGGCGGGCTGGGACGCGTTCTATGGCGCGGGCGACAGCAAGCTGACGGGGTCGGGCGAGGCGGAGCGGCTCACGAGCGTCCCCATTACGCAGAATCTCTTTCCCCTGCTTGGCGTGGAGCCGATGATTGGGAGGTCCTTCACCGTCGAGGAATGCCAGGGGCGCTTCGGCGCGCCGCCGGCGGTGCTGTTGAGTTACGGGTTCTGGCAGAGACGATTCGCTTCCGATCCGGGCGTGGTGGGGAGGAAGCTGACGCTCAACGACTCGCCGGTGACGGTGGTGGGCGTGCTGCCTTCGTCGTTCGATTTTGGAAGTGTTTTTGCGCCCGGCACGGTAATCGATGCCTTCATTCCTCTCCCGCTGACCGATGAAACGAACCGGTGGGGGAATACGATGTCGGTGGTGGGGCGGCTCAAGCCGGGGGCCACGATTAGAGGAGCGCGGGCTGAGTTCTCGCTGTTGGGGAAACAGCTGGAGAACCAGCATCCGGAGAGGAACGGGGTGAGCCCGAAGCTGAGCGCTTTGAATCAGCGAGTAAGCGGACGCGTGCGTCCGGCGCTGCTGGTGCTGGCCTGCGCGGTGGGGGTGGTGATGCTGATTGTGTGCGCCAACCTTTCGAATCTGCAACTGGCGCGCATGGGGGCGCGGCAAAGAGAAATGGCGGTGCGGGCGGCGTTGGGCGCAGGGCGGCAGCGGCTGGTGCGGCAAATGCTGACAGAGAGCGTGGCGCTCTCCTGCTGCGGCGCGGCGTTGGGGTTGGCGCTCGCCGTGGCGGGAACACGCGCGCTGGGGCATTTGGATGCGTTCAATATTCCGCTGCTGGGGCACGTGCGGGTCGACGGGAGCGCGCTGGGTTTTACGCTGCTGTCGGCGGTGGCGGTGGGCGTATTGTTCGGCCTGTTGCCGGCGATACAGGTGCGGGCGTTCGCGGTGCAGGATGCCCTGAAAGAGAACAGCCGCGGATCGAGCAGCGGGCGCGGACATGCGTGGATTCGCAACGGGCTGGTGATTTCGGAAATCACATTCGCGTGCGCGCTATTAGTGTGCGCCGGCCTGCTGATACGCAGTTTTGCGCGGGTGCTCGAAGTCAACCTTGGCTATCGGCCGGAGAGGGCGGCGGCGATGCGGGTCGATCCAGGCTCGCGGTTCACGAGCGCCGCGCAACAGAACGCTTTCATCGGCGAGGTATTGCGGCGCACGCGCTCCATCCCGGGAATTGCGGCGGTGGGGCTGACGGACGTGCTGCCGATGGGCGGGGATCGAAGCTGGCAGGTGAGGGGCAAGGGGCAGGTTTATCCAAAGGGACACGTGCCGGAGGCTTACGTGCGGGTGGTGAGCGAAGGATACTTCGAGGCCATGGGAATCCCGCTGATCGCGGGGCGAGGATTCACGGAGCACGATGGAGCTTCGAAGGAATCGGTGGTGGTGGTGAATCAAACACTGGCACGCACGCTCTGGCCGGGGCAGGACGCAATTGGACAGACGATGACGCAGGACGGTGGGCGGGTGGTGGTGGGAGTGGTGGGGGACGTCCGGCACCAGGCGGTGGAGGAGGCGGGCGGCTCGGAAATGTATCTGCCGCTGCGGCAGACTGGCGACTATTCAGCTCTGGATTTGGTCGTGCGAACGGCGCTGCCGCCGGACCGAATGGCGACGGCGTTGAGGGCGGCGCTACGGCCGATGGATCCGAACTTGCCGGCGAACGAATTTCGGACGCTGCAGTCGCTGGTGGATAAGGCGGTGTCGCCGCGGCGGTTTCTGGTGATGCTGCTGGCGGGCTTCGCGGGTTTCGCGCTGTTGCTCGCGTCGCTGGGGATTTACGGAGTGATCTCGTACTCGGTGAATCAGCGGGTGCAGGAGATCGGGATTCGGATGGCGCTGGGCGCGTCAGCGACGGAGTTGCAAGGCGGCATTCTGCTACACACGCTGCGACTGGCGGCGGTGGGGTTGGCGCTGGGAATGATTGCTTCGCGGATTTTGGCGAACGCCTTGGGCAGCTTCCTGTTTGGCGTGACGGCCGGCGATGCGGTCACGTTCGTCGGGATGGGCGCGCTGCTGATTGCGGTTGCGGCCGCAGCGGGCTATATTCCGGCTCGCCGAGCTTCGCGGATCGATCCGATGGTCGCGCTGCGATCGGATTGAGTGTGGTTGCCGGGGCTAGTGCCGCCAAAACAATATTCACCGCCGAGACGCTGAGGCGCTGAGAAAAACAAAAAGCAAAGTCAAGACCGGAGGGCGTTGAGGTGGCAGAGGACGCGGAGGGATCAGGCTTCGCGGGTCCCAACGTCCTGGGAGCTTCCGTTCGGGCTACATGTCCGGCTCGCCGAGCTTCGCGGATCGATCCGACGGTCGCGCTGCGATCGGATTGAGGTGGAGTTGCGCGGGCTACTGCTGCCAAAACAACTTTCACCAGTGAGGCACGGAGCCTTCTGAGCTGTTGTGTCAAGAGTTTTTCTCCGAAAGTTTGCTGAAGCCGGCAACGTTGTGCCACTCAAGGCTGGTGACAGATGCGAGACCAGGCCCAAGAAGGGCGCCAC